>MDTG01086666.1_pt1 | contig 18248 bp, 12 predicted proteins | sample 811421 | NCBI WGS metagenome assembly MDTG01 (sample SAMN05326645, study PRJNA326480) | marine metagenome | isolation source: seawater | place: Pacific Ocean: South East | collected 2011 | reverse complement strand
TGGTGCAAGAGGTTCAACACGAACAATGACTCATGATTTAGTTAAAAAAATAATAAGAGAAACAAAGATTCCTCCAGCAGCCCATCTTACATGTATAGGTTCTAAAATTTCAGAAATTGAAGAAATTGCTTCAAACTACTGGTCTGACGGAATAAGACATATAGTTGCTCTCAGAGGTGACATTCCTAATGATGTTGATCATAAAAAAGAAGAACTTAGGTATGCTACTGACTTGATTAGAACCTTGAAAAAAGTGAATGATTTTGAAATAACCGTTTCAGCTTATCCTGAAGGACATCCCGATTCAAAATCAATTGAACAAGACATAGATTTTTTGCAACAAAAGATCGATTTGGGCGCCACGAGAGCGATTACACAATTTTTTTTTGACACAGATATTTTTTTTGAATTTCTTAATAAATTAAGAAGAAAAAATATCAATATTCCTGTGATTCCTGGTATTCTACCAGTCACAGATTGTAAAAAAACCATTGAATTTTGTAATTCAACCAACTGTAGTATACCAGCATGGTTGAAAGAAATGTTTGTTGGTTTAGATTCTGACCCTGAAACAAGAAAATTAGTTGCAGCCACTATATCGGCTGAACAATGTAAGAAACTTGCAAAGGAGGGAGTAAAAGAATTTCATTTTTATACACTAAATAGAGCAGATTTGTCGTTTGCAATATGCCATATATTAGGTATAAGAAGTTTGAAGGAGTTAAAGATAGATGATTGACGACTTAAGAAAAAATTTGAAAAAAAGAATTTTGATTCTTGATGGTCCAATGGGTACGATAATTCAAAAATATTCACTTGCAGAATCAGATTTTAAAGGGGAAAAATTTAAGAATTGGAAAAAACCTCTCAAAGGAAACAATGATATTTTAAATATCTCAAAAAGTTCTTTGATTTTTGATATTCACCACGAATATCTGAAATCAGGTTGTGATATTATAGAAACAAATACTTTCAATTCAACTATGACATCTCAAGAAGATTATTTATGTCAAGATTATTCATATGATCTAAATTTTTCAGGAGCAAGCATTGCGAAGAGGTGTGTCGATCAGTTTACAAAAGAAAATAAAGATAAGGATAAGAAGTTTGTTGCTGGAGTTTTAGGACCTACCAATAGAACTTGTTCAATGTCCCCGGACGTAAATAATCCAGCGTTTAGAAATATTGATTTTGATACTCTCAAAAACGATTATACTATTTCTTTGAGGGGTTTATTGGATGGTGGAGCAGATTTAGTTCTAATTGAGACAATTTTTGATACTTTAAACGCAAAAGCAGCATTAATGGCAGTTTATGAAATGGAAAAGAAATTAAAAATTAAAATACCACTTATGCTATCAGTAACTATTACAGATTTGTCTGGGAGAACTCTTTCAGGACAAACGTTAGAAGCTTTTTATTGTTCAATAAAACACATGAATCCATTAATTGTTGGTCTTAATTGTGCTTTGGGCCCAAAAGAATTAGAGCCTCATTTGATTTTATTATCAAAAATTTGTAGTTCATATGTCAGTATTCATCCTAACGCCGGTTTGCCAAATGCTTTCGGAGAATATGACGAAACGGCTGAAAGTATGGCAGAATTTACAAAAAAATGGGCTGAAAATGGTTACTTAAATATAGTTGGTGGTTGTTGCGGAACTACACCAGAACATATAAAGGCTATGAAAGAAGTAACTTCAAATATCAAGCCACGTGAACCAAAGCCTGAGGATAATAAATTCCAATTGTCAGGTTTAGAAAATTTCAGATACTGATGAATTCACAAATTACAACAAATTTTATTAATATTGGAGAGAGGACTAATATTACAGGGTCTTCAAAATTTAAGAAGCTGATTTTGGAAGACAACTTTGAAGAGGCAGTCAATATCGCTAAACAACAAGTAGATAACGGTGCTCAGATTATTGATATTAATATGGATGAAGGCCTATTGGATTCCGAGAAAGCCATGGTAAGATTTTTAAATTTACTGGCTGTTGAGCCTGGAATTGCAAAAGTACCTTTCATGCTTGATTCTTCCAAATGGTCTGTAATTGAGGCTGGATTAAAATGTGTGCAAGGAAAGCCAATTGTAAATTCAATTAGTTTAAAGGAGGGAGAAAGATCTTTTCTTGAGAAAGCGGAATTAGTTAAAGCATATGGAGCAGCAGTAATTGTGATGGCTTTCGATGAAAAAGGTCAAGCTGATAATGTGAATAGAAAATTTGAGATTTGTAAAAGAGCTTATAATTTATTAACAAAAAAAGTTAATTTTCCTTCATGTGATATTATCTTTGATCCTAATATTTTTGCCGTTGCAACAGGACTTGAAGAACACAATAATTATGCAAAAGATTTCTTTGAAGCAACTATTTTAATTAAAAGAAATCTTCCTAACGCAAAAGTTTCAGGGGGACTCTCAAATGTATCCTTTAGTTTTAGAGGGAATGATTTGGTAAGAGAGGCCATGCATTCATGTTTTCTATTTCACGCAATAAAAGCGGGATTAGACATGGCCATTGTAAACGCTGGTCAGATTACTATTTATGAACAAATTCCCAAAAATCTGAAAATAGCGATCGAAGAAGTTTTATTTAATAAAGATAAAAATGCCACAGAAAGATTATTAGATGTCTCAAACGAATTTTCAGGTAAAAAAACAAAAAAAAAAACTACGAGTATTTGGAGAAAAAAAGGTATTGATAAAAGAATGGAATATGCCTTAATCAATGGAATTAACGATTATGTAGATGAAGATACAGAAAGTTTGAGACAAAAATACAAAACTCCCTTAGATATAATAGAGGGACCACTTATGAGAGGTATGAATGTGGTAGGAGACTTATTTGGTTCTGGCAAGATGTTTTTACCACAAGTAGTTAAATCTGCAAGAGTTATGAAACAATCTGTCGGTTATTTATTACCATTCATGGAGGATGAAAAAGATGAAAAGAAAAAAAATATTAAGGGCAAGATTTTACTTGCAACTGTAAAAGGGGATGTCCACGATATTGGAAAAAATATAGTTGGTGTTGTTTTACAGTGTAATAATTTTGATGTAATTGATCTAGGTGTTATGGTTACATCGCAAAAAATTATTGAAACTGCTATTAAGGAAAATGTAAATATTATCGGTTTATCAGGGTTAATTACACCAAGCTTAGATGAGATGTGCTTCGTTGCTAGTGAACTTAAAAGAAATAAAATTAAGATACCTCTCATGATTGGAGGAGCAACTACAAGTAAAATTCACACAGCAATTAAGATCTCTCCTGTTTATAATCATGGAGTTGTTTATGTGCCTGATGCTTCTAAAGCAGTAGGTGTTGCAACACAACTTATTTCAAAAAAAAATAGCATGCCTTTTAAAGATTTAATAGAAAAGGAATATGAAGATATTAGAAATAATTATTTTAAGAATAGTGATAAAAAAAAGAAATCTTCTATTCAATCTTCCAGACTAAACAAATTGAATTTAGATTGGAATAACTACAAATCTTTCAAACCAAAAAAGTTTTCGACTACTGTGTTTGATAATATAAATCTATCAGAAATAATTCCATTTATAGATTGGAAACCTTTTTTTGAATCTTGGGAATTGTATGGAAGATTTCCTGATATATTAAATGATAATATTGTTGGTGAGTCAGCAAAACAACTATGGAATGATGCCCAAAAAATGTTAAAAATTTTTGATGTAAAAAAAGTAACACAACCTAAAGCAGTTATTGGTTTTTGGCCTGTAAATTCTGTTAATGACGATATTGAGGTATATGAAGATGAATCGAGAAAAAAAACTATAGCAAAATTTTTTTTCTTAAGACAACAAATGGAAAGAAAAACAAAAAAAAGAGCTAATATGTGTTTAGCAGATTTCATTGCACCTAAAGCATCTGGTAAAATTGATTATCTGGGTGGTTTTGTTGTTACAGCTGGAAATGGAATTGATGACTTTGCAAGAGAATTTGAACAAAAAAATGATGATTATAATTCTATTTTAACCAAGTCTTTAGGTGATAGGATTGCTGAGGGTTTAGCTGAAAAGTTACATCAAGATGTAAGAACAAAATATTGGGGCTATTCCAAAAATGAAAGGTTAAGTGACGAAGACCTTATCAAAGAAAATTATGTGGGCATAAGACCAGCTCCCGGTTATCCAGCTTGTCCAGATCACACAGAAAAAAATACTCTATTTGAATTACTTAAAATAAAAAATAATCTTAAGGTAGAGCTCACTGAATCTTTCGCTATGATTCCAATGAGTTCTGTTTCAGGGTTCTATTTTTCTAATCCGAATTCTTCGTATTTTGGTATTGGCAAATTAGGAAAGGATCAAATGATGGAATATTCTAAAAGGAAAGATGTTTCATTAGAGTATGCAGAAAAATGGTTAGGACCATATTTAAATTATTCTCCAAAGAAAAGTAATAATGAATGAGCTAGAGAAAGTTCACTTACCTGAATTAGATTTTCTAAAAGATCTTAATAGTGAACAAAAGCAAGCAGTTTTACATCAAGAAGGCCCACTATTGGTATTATCGGGTGCAGGAACAGGAAAAACTAGAGTATTAACAACTAGATTAGCAAATTTAATTTTTTCAAGAAACGCAAGAGTAAATGAAATATTTGCAGTAACATTTACTAATAAAGCTGCTTTTGAAATGAAAATGAGGGTTGAAAGTCTTATTAAAAAACCCGTTGAAGGTATGTATATTGGAACTTTTCACTCCATAGGTGTTCGACTTCTGAGAAAACATGCTGAACTATGCTCATTAAAAAGTGATTTTACAATATTAGATACTGATGATCAGCTACGATTAATAAAACAGGTTCTTAGTTTATTAGATTTAGATTCAAAAAAATTTATTCCAAAAAACTATCTTTATTTCATAGATAGTCTTAAAAATCATGGCTATTCATTTAACGAAATTTCAAATCATGAATTTGAAAGTTTTTCAAATGGTAAGCTTAGTCAAATTTACGAGACGTACCAAAACCGTTTAAACACATATAATTCTGTAGATTTTGGAGATTTGATTTTGAGACCTGTAAATATATTGAGAGAGAATGCAGAGATATTAGAATTTTATAGGAGGAAATTTAAATATATACTTGTTGATGAGTATCAAGATACTAATACCGCGCAATATATGTTACTTAGATTAATTACCAATAAAGATAATAATATCTGTTGTGTGGGTGATGAAGACCAGTCTATTTATGGATGGAGGGGAGCGCAATTAAAAAATATCTTAAATTTTGAAAAAGATTTTCCAAACGCGAAAATTGTTAGGTTAGAGCAAAACTATAGATCAACAGGTCATATTCTATCAGCAGCATCTGAAATTATTTCTGAAAATAAAGAAAGAATAGGCAAAATTTTATGGACCCAAGATTCTAACGGTAAAAAGGTAAAAATTTTAAATGTTGAAGATGATGAAGTTGAAGCTTTGACAATTTCAAAAGAAATTGAAAACTTAGTCAATAAAAACTTTTATGCCAGTGATGTTGCAGTCCTTACAAGGGCTACTTTTCAATTCAAAGAAATAGAAGATAGATTTATAAAAGAAAATATAAAATATAAAGTGATAGGTGGGCTAAAATTTTATGAAAGGAAAGAAATTAGAGATGCGATAGCATATTTGAGACTATTGGTAAATCAAGAGGACAACCTTGCATTTGAAAGAATAATTAATGTCCCAAAAAGAGGAATTGGACTTGCTTTATTGTCAAAAATTAATAATTATGCAGAGGATAATGGTATATCTGCCTTTAGTTCATTTAAAAAACTCCATGAAGAAGGTAAATTTACTAAGAGTATTGATTTAAAAGTAAAACACTTTTTAAGTGTATACGAATTACATAAAGAAAAATTAGAAAAACTAAAACATAGAGACGTAGCTGGTTCATTATTAGATGACATAGGATATACTGAGATGTTGCAAAGCGATAAGACCCCTGAGTCTGAGGGTAGACTTGAAAACATTAAAAAGTTTATTGGTGATATTGAAAGTAGAAGTTCAATTAAAGAATTTTTGGAAGAAATTAGTTTAGTAATCGATAATTCAAGTGGGTCTGAGGAATCACAAAGAGTTTCATTAATGACATTACATAGTGCCAAAGGATTAGAATTTAAAATAGTTTTTTTACCTGGATGGGAAGAAAATATATTTCCAAATCAAAGGAGTATTGAGGAAAAGGGCAATCAAGGTTTAGAAGAAGAAAGAAGACTTGCATATGTAGGAATAACTAGAGCTAGAGAAATTTTATTTATATCCTATGCAAATTATAGAAAACAATATAATCAAAGTTTATATAGGACAATTCCATCAAGATTTTTAACTGAACTGCCAAACAAAAGTTGTGAAGTTTTAACTATAAATAATAATCAAATATATAAAAAGGTTACTTATAAAGATCAAAAATATCAAAATGAAAAATTTAATATTGGTGATTCAGTATTTCATGATGAATTTGGAAAAGGTCTAATTCTTGGTGTTAATGGTGAAAAGTTACAAATCAGGTTTGAAAATCAAGATAATGTGGTGAACATATTCAGTGATTTTATTAAAAAATATGGAAAATAGTTTATTAGAATTAAAATTAAAAGTTAGCATAAAGGATTTAAATAAAGTTTTAATTTTTATTTCAAGTTTCGATAATATTTCCTGGTTTAAGAAAGAAAAAAATTGGGAAATTTCTATTTTTTGTAATCAAAAAAAAACTTTAGAGAGCTACAAAAAAAAATTAAAGAATATTTACAAAATTAATTCGACAATTAACAATAATTTAAAAAAAAAATGGATTGATCATAATCAAAAAAATCAAAAAATAACAAAAACTCAGTTTTTTCAAATTTCACAAGGCCTAAATAAACACTTAAAAAATAATAAAAAGTACTCACTTACTATTCCAGCAAGTACTAGTTTTGGTACTGGACAGCATGAATCTACAATTTTAACTATTTTGGCAATTGAAAAAATTATAAAAAAAAAAAATATCTATTCTTTTTTCGATCTTGGTGCAGGCACAGGTATTTTATCATTCGTTGTATCCAGACTAACAAAATCTGAAATATTTTCTTGTGATACTGACGCTTTATCTGTTGAAAATTTTAAAGAAAATATGAAGAAAAATAAACTAAGTAACTGTAGAAATTTTAAATGTTATGGTTTTAGACATAATTATATTAGAAAAAAATCATTTGAATTAATTGCGTGTAATATTTTATTAAAACCGTTAATAAAAATGGCAAATCAAATTTCAAAAAAATTATGTTCTCGAGGTTATTTAATATTATCCGGAATTCTAAATCATCAGATTAATTTTTTGTACAGTGTTTATTATTCTTATAATTTTGTTATGATTTTTAAACAATCTTTAAATAACTGGACTGTAATTGTGCTAAGGAAAAGGAACTAGATATCATAGAAGAAAGAATAAAATCTTTAAAAAAGTCATTAAAAAAAGAAAACTTTGATGGATATATTCTTCCATCAACCGATGAGTATTTAAATGAATACGTGCCAGATTACAATCGAAGACTTAAGTGGTTAACAAATTTTTCTGGTTCATCTGGTATTTTGTTTATTATAAAAAACCAATTGCTTTTTTTTACTGATGGTAGGTATACATTCCAGGCAAAAAAAGAACTTCCTAAAATTTTCAAAATTTTTGATTCATCTAAAGAAAACATTTTCAGCTGGATAAAATTTAATTTAGATAAAAAAAAGGTAAAAATTTTAATAGACAGTAAAATTAATAGTTTTTTCTTTATTAATAAATTAGATTTATTGTGCACATCAATTCAAAGTAAACTTTTTATTAGAGATGATGTTTTTATTGATGAATTATGGAAAAGAAACATACCAATTAAAGAAAATTCTGTTTACTTTTTACCAAAAAAATTTACAGGTTTATCATTTTACGAAAAACTAAATAAAATTCAATTTGGATCATATGAGGCAAATCTCTTTCTAATCACTTCCTCAGAATCAGTTACGTGGTTATTAAACTTAAGAGGAAATGATTTAGACTACACCCCTATAGTATTTAGCTACTTACTTATAAATAAAAATAAAAGACACACTTTATTTATCAATGAAAAAAAAATTCAAAAATATGTAAAAGTCAAACTTGAGAAAAATTATAACTTAGAAATTTTACCTTTAGATAGACTTAAACAAAAACTATTTACTGAAGCAAAAAATAAGACCATAATGCTACCAAAAAACACCCCTTATTTTTTCTACAATGTATTAAAAAAATTCAAAACTAAAATTATTTTTGGACAAGATTTATGTTTACCCCATAGATCAATAAAGAATCATATTGAACTAAAAAATATCAAAGAATGTCATGTTTCTGACGCTATTTCCTTAGTAAGATTTTTTTACTGGTTAGAAAAGCAAAGTATATCAAAAAAATTAAATGAAGTTTATGTCTCAAAAAAATTAGAGGAATTTAGAAAAAAAAACAAAAACTTTATTTCATCCAGTTTCCCTACAATTTCAGCTTTTGGTGAAAATGGTGCCATTATTCACTATTGCCCACAAGAAAAAAAATCTAAATCATTTAAAGAGGGTCAATTATATTTATGTGATTCAGGAGGGCAATACTTATATGGTACTACTGATGTAACAAGAACAGTTCTAATTGGAAATAAAACAAAATACTTAAAAGAGTTTCAAGAAAATTATACTAGGGTTTTAATTGGACACATTAATTTAACTTCACTAAAATTTCCTCTGGATACCAAAGGCTTTCATATTGATTCCATAGCTCGGATCGCTCTATGGGAGTCTTTTAAAGATTACGCACATGGTACCGGACACGGTGTTGGTTCTTTTTTGGGTGTTCATGAAGGTCCTCAAAGTATATCTAAGGTAACCAACGATACAAGCTTGAAACCAGGTATGATAGTTTCTATCGAACCAGGATATTACAAAGAAAAAAAATATGGTATAAGGTTAGAAAACTTAGTAGTGATAAAGAGAACAATTCATAAAAAATTTCTCATGTTTGAACCTTTAACTCTGGTGCCTTTTCAAAAAAAACTAATTAATAAAAAAATAATGAATTTAAACCAAATTTTGTGGTTAAATAATTATCATAAGTTTGTATATAATACGTTAAAAAAATTTCTATCCAAAAGTGAACAAAGTTGGCTTTTAAACCAAACTAAACCAATCTAAGTAATATTTTCTATTAATTTTCTCGCTGCAGCCTCAGCCTCCAATGTAATTTCTTTTCCTGATAGCATTCTTGCTATTTCTTGTACTCTATCATTACCTTCCAATCTTTTGATTGAGGTAGTAGTTTTTGTATTATCATTTTTTTTTGATATTTTAAAATGGTCATTCCCAAGTGATGCAACTTGAGGTGAATGTGTTACAACCAAAACTTGTTGTTGATTTCCAAGTTTTCTTAATCTTTCCCCTACTGCTGAGGCAACTGCACCACCGATTCCGCTATCTACCTCGTCAAAAACAATGGCTGTGGAACTTTTCTTTGATGTGACTACTTTTATTGCTAATGCAAAACGACATAATTCTCCTCCTGAGGAAATAGATTTAATTTCATCAAATTTTGATTGATCATTGGTTTTTACGAAAAACTTGACTAAATCTTTGCCATTTCTTCCTGGTTTTTCACTTTCGGAAATGAGTGTTTTAAATTTTGAACTTTCTAGTTTTAACGATGGCAACTCAGCATTAATTTTATTATCCACATCGCAAGCATATAATTTTCTTTGTTTTGATAGTTCTATACAGGATTCGAAGTATTCTTTCTCAATAGATTCTAAATTTAGTTTTTCACTTTTTATTTTTTGTTCCATATCGTCATATGACAGATGAGATAAATTTAAACTTTTTAATTTATCTGATAAATCTGCTTCAGAACATTTGTGTTTTTTTGATAATCTTCTATAATTATAAATTCTTTCTTCTATTTCTTCTAAATTAAAACTATTGTCTTCAAATTTTTCCAAGTAATTGCTTATATTAGCATTCAATTCTTGGATATTAATTAAAGTTTCTTCTAAAGATTTACTAGAAGACTTAATGTCAGAATCTGAGAAATCTTTTATTTGCTCTAAAAGGTTTATATTCTTAGAAATTTTTTCTTCTATACCATTACCTTCATCAGAAGAAAAATTTTTAAGTACAATATTTAGATTTTCTTTAATTTTTGTCGAATTTAAAAGATTTTTCTTCCTATTAAGAAGATCATCATACTCTTCTTTTGTGGGGCTAAATTCTTTTAATTCTTTAAATTCATAGTCAAAAATTTCCTTATTATTTTTTACTTTTTCATATTCTAAAATTAATAAATTTAGTTTTTCTTTAAATTTTTTTAAGATTTCCCATTGTTTCTGTACTTGACAAATATATGGTTCTAAATTTCCGTATTTATCAAGTACATTTATATGAGTTGAAGAATCCAAAAGCCCCTGTTCAGAAAATTGACTTTGTATTTCAATTAGATGTGAGCCAACCATTTTTAATGTATTTAAACTAACTACTTGTTCGTTTATGAAAGCTTTACTTTTATTATCTCTAAGTAGCTGTCTCTTAAGGATTATCTCATTTTCATAATTTTCGTCCAGTCCAAATGACTCTAAGAGATGATTAATTTCTGGATCATCCTTGACTGAAAATCCCGCTATGATTTCAGTTATTTTGTCATTCTCCTGTCTATAGGAATAATTAGCTCTGTAACCAATTGCTAGCCCCAATGAATTTAAAATAATTGACTTACCCGCGCCAGTTTCCCCAGTAAGTACACATAATCCTTGTTTAAAGTCGATTTCTAATTTATCAATAAGTATTATATTTTTAATGGATAAATATTTTAACATTAATATCTCAAAAGGAATTAAATTCGTTTGGATCAATGCTGTCTAAATCTAAAGACTTATCTTTTTCATAATCTTTTGAAAAGTTAACAGAATGTCTTTTCATTAGAACTTGAGCATCAGTATGCCATGCTGTTGTAGAAAAATTATAGGCTAAAATTTTCGAAAATCTAATAGCTGAATTTTTAAGACCTAAAGACAAATAACACTCTATTAATCTATAGAGAGCCTCAGGAATTTGAGCAGATTTTTTATAATTTTTAAGAATATATTTATACCTCAATATTCCGGATAAGAAATTACCTTTTTTTTGGTAAAATTTTCCAATTGACATCTCTTTACCAGCAAGCTGGTTGTTAAGCAAAATTATATGCTTTTTTGATTTTTGCGAATATTTTGATTTTGGAAATTTGTTATTTAATTCAATAAAAGAATCGTAAGCACTTTTAGCATATTTTTGGTCTCTTGTAACTTGATTAATTCTTTCAAAATAGCAATAACCTTTTAAATAATAAGCATAATCTAGGTCAGGATTATTTGGATTAAGGTTTATGAATTTACTCAATGTAAAAATTGCTTCATCGTATTTATTATTCTTATATAGTGCAAAACCAGACATCAATTGTCCTTTTGTTGCCCATTTTGAATAAGGGTGTTGTAAATCAAGTTCAGTAAAAAGTTCATGTGCTATCATGTATTCTTTTTTCTTTAGTGCATTTAAAGCTTCATTATAGAGAACACTGTCACTCCTTAGTGAATAATCAATATTTACATCTTCGTTATCAGATGAACAGGATAAAATAAAAAAAATGAAAATAAATGTTAATGATTTTAAAGACATAGAGAATAATAATATCTTTTATCATTTAAAAAAAAATCAAAAAATAAAAAAATTAGTTTTCTAAAAATTCCCAATTCTCACTAGAAGAAAATATTTTTTTTAATAGTTTATTGTTTAGGTCATGCCCTGCTTTATAGCTAAAAATAGATGCTTGTATTTTAAAGCCGGCTAGAGAAAAGTCACCAATTAGATCTAAAGTTTTATGCCTAACGAATTCATCATTATATCTTAAGCCATCATTACTAATTACTTTATCTTCAGATATAACAATAGCATTTTGTAAATTTCCTCCTAATACAAGCCCTTTTTTCCTCAAACTTTCAACTTGTTCAAGAAAACCAAAAGTCCTAGCATTAGCGATTTGAGTAGAATAAATATCTTTATTTATTATAAAACTCATTGATTGATGGCCTATGAGTTTTGACTCAAAATCAATTTCACATGTAATAAATGTTTCATTATGAGGAGAAACTCTAATTACTTTATCACCTTCTGTAAGTTCTACATCCCTAATTATTTTAATAAGCTTTTTTGAGAAATTTTGTACTTCAGCTCCACATGAATTAATTCCATCAACAAACTCGAAAGCAGAGCCGTCAAGAATAGGAATCTCATTACCTTCTGCAATTTCAATAATAACATTATCAATTTCAAGTCCATATAAAGCAGAGAGTAAATGTTCAGTTGTAGAAATTGTAAACCCAGATTGATTTGATAAAGTTGTGCATAATATTGTTGAAGAAACATTGCTGTAAATCCCTTGGATATTAGAAAATGAATTTGGACCTTTTTTTAGTTTGAACAAATAACCTGTATTTTCTGGCGCTGGATGAAGAATTATTCTAGATTTACAACCAGTGTGTAAACCAATACCTTTAAAAGAAATAGATTTCGACAAAGTGTTTTGCTTTGAAGCATAACCCATTTTGGGTAATGGTGAAGAGATGTTTATTGGGTTTAATTCCTCATGTTTTTTAGAATCTAAAACTTTCATACTTAACCATAACAAGAATTAATCGAGATACTAATCACAAATAGTTTCAAAATATTTCATTCACATAAAACTCTCTTTTACCCAATTATCAAAACTTTCCATTAAATTAAAGACTTTATTGTTTGATACTGATTTAATAATTTTTTTTAAATCTAGATCTGATTTCATTTTCATTAAGCCAACACATGTACTAAATTCAGGTTTGTTTAAAAAATTAAACTTTGTCTGCGGACTTGATAGTCTTGTTTTACGATTAAATATTTTTGAAGCAAAAGTTGTCAAACCAGGAATTTGGCTTGCCCCTCCGGTAAGAATAATATTATTTACCCCAATCTTTGTAACTAAATTATCTTGAAGTCTATCCCTGATGATTTCTAAAATTTCCTCATATCTGGGTTTTATAATTCCATGAAGTAAATTTTGTGTTATGATTCTTTCTTTTTCATGTGTAAAGTTAATTTTAAAGTTTTTTTCATTTGTATATTCTAAATTGCCATGGATAATTTTTATATATTCAGCTAAATCTTTTGGAATTTCTAACCCTTTTTGTATATCATTAGTCACATCGTTTCCACCAAGTGGAACATAATTTATGTATTCTAAAACACCTTTGAAATATGTCGCAATTTTTGAAGAACCTGCTCCAAGATCTATACAAGTTGATCCAATAATCTTCTCTTGTTCGGTAAGACATGCTTCGGCTGAGGCAAAACTCGTATCTATTGAATTCTCAATCAGTATATTTGCATTTCTAAAACAATTTTCTAAATTCTTGAGAATCACTGTATTTATCCATATGTTGAATGTATTTACTCCTAAATTATTACAAAAAATTCCAAATGGATCGGAATATGATTGGGTTCCATCAATTATAAAGTTTAAAGGTATTGAATGAATTAAATTTTTTTGGGATAAGTTTGAATTTTGAAGACTTTTTCTGAAGCTTTTCCTTATTTCTTTTTTCGAGACTTTGCTGCCACCTACGCTTATTTCAGAATATTTTTTTTTTGACAAAAAATCAATATCAGTAATATTAACATTGATTTTATCTATTTTTTTTTTAATTTCTTTTGTTGTATCTAATATACTTTTAGATACACTATCTATGTTAAGTATTTTACTTCTATTTAATCCTAAACTTTGTTTGTGAGACCACTCTTGTATATTAAAATTATCTTTTGTAACATCATATACTAAACAAACTATTTTATTTGTTCCTACATCAAAAATACATTTACTTTTTTTATTTTTAAAATCTAACATTTCCTATTGAAAAGATATTCTATTATCTACCCTTAAATCAATCATTTTGTGCGACTTATTTAATAGGTCTTTATTTTGAAAAAGTTTGTCTAGTGTTTCTAAGTTTTTTTTATAATTTTTTTCAGATAATTTTATTAACATATTATTTTCTAAAACTATGTTCCATCTGTAATTTTCTACATATTCTATAGATTTTATTGAACGACTAAATTGTTTATTTTTTTTTATAATCTTATAAAAATTTCCAATATTTTTTTTTGCCCCTATCCCATAAAGTTCTAATAAATTTTCATAACTTATTTTTTTAAAATTTAAAATTTCTCCTTCAATGCTTAAAATTTTCTGAAAATTATCATACTTCCAAATAAAGAATGGTTTTTTTTCAATAATTGCAATATTAATTTTCCCGTCTATATTTACATCAATTTTTAAGGATTCTATTTCTTTAATTTTTAGAAGTTCGTCACTCATTTTTTTAAAATTTATATCTAATACATTGTTATTATTGTATTTTTTTACTGAGTTTTCTAATTGATCAATTTTAATATTTTTTATATTAGTAAATTTTATTTCGGTTACTTTAAATTTTCTGCTATTGGCAAAACTTTCCAAACCGTTATATATTGTTTTTTTAAAATCATTGAGGTTGAAATGATAATAATAACTCCAAGAAATTATGATTAAAATAAACAGAAACGGATATATTAAAACTTTTCGCATTTAGCAGAATCAATTAACATATTGCATAATTTATTAAAACTTATTCCATTTTTTTTAGCCATCTCAGGAATTAATGAATCCGAGGTTAACCCTGGCTGCGTATTTATCTCTAGCAAATATAACTTATGGTTTCTCTCGTCGTATCTAAAATCTGATCTACTAATGAAATTACAATCTAAAATGTTATGAGCTAGCAAGGAATTTTTTTCTAATTCTTTGAAGATATCTTTAGGTAGTTTTGGATCTTGTATATGTTTGGCAACATTTACATACTTACTTTTAAAATCATAAAATTTCGCGTTTGTAATTATTTCGGTTATTCCACAAATTTTGTTATCTAATACACCAACTGTTATTTCTCTTCCTTCAATAAAATCTTCTACTAAATAATCTTCATCTATATTATCAGCACGGTTAAAAATCTTTTCTGAAATTTGTTCATCTTTTAATATCTTTTTTATACCTATACTGGACCCGCCTGATGTAGGCTTAATGATTGAAGGTACTGTAATCTTCGTTTTTAATACATCCTTTAATTTTAATTTTCTACCTTTAGGGCATCTTATGCCAATATTTTCAAAGATAATTTTCGAGAAATATTTATTCATTCCTATCGATGAAGCGATTACCCCTGAGTGAGTATAGGGTATATTTAATGAATTTAAAATTGATTGAATTTGTCCATCCTCGCCAAAATTACCATGAAGTGCGTTGAAAACAATATCAGGTTTAAATTCTAAAATTTTTTGGGTAAGCAACGATAAATCATGTGCTACTAAAATACCTATAACATCATGTTGTTTACTTAGAGTTTTTTCCACTTGGTTTCCAGTTTTAATAGAAATTTCTCTTTCTACTGATGGCCCACCTTTTAATACAATTATTTTTTTAGATTTTTTCAAAATTACCAATCCTTTTAATTTCCCATTCAAGACGAATACCAGTTTTTTTCATTACTTCTTCTACAATTTCTTCTCCAAGAATTTCGATATCAAGTGATTTTGCATCATCATAATTAATTATAAAATTTGGATGTAACTTCGAAATCTTTGCCCCTCCTAATGATTTACCTCTAAAGTTAATTTTTTCAATTAACTCCCATGCTTTAAAATTCTTTGTATTTTTGAATGTACTACCACCAGTTCTTGTGTTAGTTGGCTGAGTATTTTTTCGTTTTTGACTAATAGAATTCATTTTTTTTTTAATTAATATTCTTGATTTCTTTTTTATATTAAAAGTTGAATCAATTATAATCCATTGATTCGGGATCTCCGTTTTTCTATAACTAAAATTTATATCTTCCTTACTAATTATATGAATTTTACCAGACCGGTCTAAGATTGAAATTTTAACAATAAGATCACTTATTGACTGTTTAAAGCATCCTGCATTCATTTTTACCGATCCACCTATAGATCCAGGTATACCCACCAAAAATTCGAACCCTCCAATACTATTTATTTCGCAAAATCTTGCCAAATCAATATTTCTAACTCCACCTCCAACTTTCAAAAATTTATTGGATTTATCAATGAAAATATTACTAAAATTATCTTTTAATTTTATGGTGGCTCCCTTGAATCCTCCATCTCTGATAAGAATATTCGAGCCCATACCAATTACAAATATTGGTATATTCGTTGGCAGTAAATTTAAAAAAAATTTTAGTGATTTTAAAGTTTGAGCCTCAAAAAAAATGCTGGTTTTACCACCAGAACCAAACCAGGTTTTTTTGGCAATTGGATAATTTACTTTTATCGATTTAATAAAACTTTTTAATAAGAAAAGGAATTCACTGAAGCACTTCATTTTTTTTTTTTTGAAATAATCTGGAAAAGAATTTGCAATTCTTGTAATTTGACCTGCGCCCAAAAATATTACATTATCCTCTGGCTTTAATAGTTGAACAAGTTCAAGGAATAGGTTTTGATCATTTGACACATGGAACGTATTTTTGTTTTTAATTTTCAATTGAGCCGCTAATTTTTTACTATTGAATGTTTTATTAACTTTCTCACCAGCTGAAAATACTGGTAAAATAAACAAATAATTAGAATTTTCAAAGCAATTTTGGAAATCCGTGAATAATGCTCTTAGTCTAGAAAATCTATGTGGTTCAAAGACAACATAGATATTTTTTTTTGAAATTTCTTTTAATGCAGAAAGAGTTGCTATAATCTCTTTCGGATGATGAGCATAATCATCAAAAATTTTAATACCGTCAACTTCATCAACAAGCGTAAATCTTCTCTTTACTCCTTTAAATTTTTTTAATGCTTTTTTTATAATATTCTTTTCTATTCCAATGCTTCTTGTAATACTGATTGCGCCAAGAGTGTTTTGTAAATTATGTGTACCTAAGATAGGAATAAAAACGTTTTTAATTCGATCATTTGAATTTATTACAACATCAAACTTATTATAAAAAAATCCATCCTTTTCAATAATTTTTCTATTTTCTGCCGAAAAATCAGCATTTTTTGATAGACCATAAGTAATTATTTTTTTATTTTTAAATGATTTTTTTAAATCTCTAACAACCTTATGATCTATGCACATTGCTATAAATCCATAAAAGGGTATTTTGTTAGCATATTTTACAAATGCTTCTTTTAGATTTTTAAAGGTTTTGTAGTAATCTAAATGTTCTGGATCAATATTGTTAATTAAACAAATCGTTGATGGTAAAAATTTAAATGATCCGTCAGATTCGTCAGCTTCAGCAACAATCCAATCACCACGTCCAAGTTTAGCATTTGTTCCGTAGTTATTTATAATTCCTCCGTTTATCACAGTTGGATCAAATTTTGCTTCTTCAAGTATACAAGCGATTAAAGAAGTAGTAGTAGTTTTTCCGTGTGAACCTGAAACAGTTATAGAAGATTTTAAAAAAAGTATCTCTGCTAGAATTTTAGCTCGAGGCAATACTGGGATATTTCGCTTTTCAGCCTCAACTATTTCAGGATTTATCATTGTTATTGCTGATGAATAAACAACTATATCTTTATCTATAACATTTTCTTTTAAATGACCAATATTTATTTTGACGCCAAGTTTTTTTAATCTTCTGATGTTATTGTTTTCATTTATATCACTTCCAGATACTGAAAATTTCATTTCATGAAGAATTTCTGCAATACCACTCATTCCAATTCCTCCAATTCCTATAAAATAAATATTTCTTTTTTTTGCTAAAATTTTCATTATGTTGAGGCATTAAGAATTTTAAAAATTTTTTTATTAGTTTCTTGAGGGTTTAATTTTTCAAAATCATTTTTACTATTTTTACAATCTAATATTAATTTATTTATCCCTGGAATGACATTTTCATGGTTAATTTGATTTTCATTTATGATAGTGCATTTGTTTAATTTTGCAAAAGCTCTAGCATTCCTTAATTGATGATTATCTTTTGCAGTAGGTAATGGAAATAAAATAGAAGGTTTTTTTAGAAAATTAAGTTCAGCTAGGGTTGATGCGCCACATCTTGTCAAAATGATATCAGATTCATTCATTATCTCTGGAATATTATCAAAGAAACTTTTTAGAGTAAATTTTAATTCGTAGTA
>MDTG01338351.1_pt1 | contig 18249 bp, 10 predicted proteins | sample 811421 | NCBI WGS metagenome assembly MDTG01 (sample SAMN05326645, study PRJNA326480) | marine metagenome | isolation source: seawater | place: Pacific Ocean: South East | collected 2011 | reverse complement strand
TGATGAAACATTTACTATTGATGAAATAGGAAATATAAGAGTTAGTAATTCAACTGCTCTTGATTATGAGGTTGAATCATCAAGATCTAGATCATTGACGTTAACTGCAAATGATGGAACGTTTACGTCTGTAGAAGAAAATGTAACAATCAATGTCGAGAATGTTTGGGATATGGCTATTTCATCTATAGTCCAAGAAGATGCTTACTGCTCAGGTTCTGCTGGAGGATCTATATCAATTGAAGTTATTGGTAATGAGGGTGAAGTTACTGCAACCTGGAATAATGGAAGTTCAGGTCTGTCAATTGACAATTTACCTTCTGGATCTTATACAGTAGAAATATCTGATACTGTTGGAACAATTTCAAAAATATTTGAAATTACTGAACTACCAATATATACCGGGGTTGATATTTGTTATGTTACAGCCGATTCTGTAGACATTACAAAAAATAGAATATTTATTAATGAAGGTCAAAATCCTTATAATATTGCTAAATTCTTAATATATAGAGAAGGGTCTGTTGCCAATCAATATGATTATATTGGAGAAATAAATACTGATTCAGGAGAAGGTTCTTTCCTTGATCAAGATGTTGATAATAGACAGAGAGCGTTTAGGTATAAAGTTAAAATTCTAGATAATTGTGGAAATGAATCACCTTTGAGTGATATAGAACACGTATCAAATCACTTACAAGCAAACTTGGGTATAAACGGTGAAATTAATCTTGAGTGGAGTGGATATGAAGGTAATTTATTTATTCCGACGTATCAAATTTACAAACAAGTTAATGATGGAGATTACGAATTAATTGATGAGGTTTCTTCAAACACACTAAAATATACAGATCTTAGTGTAGACCCTGCTAATTCTTATAAATACTTTATTGGGTTTGAGGCTGATGTAAATTGTGTCTCAGAGGGTGGTGGAATTAACATAGAGTTTGATGAAAAATCTGATTTAAATTTTGATGATATTCAGACTATGATAAAAGGTGGTGCTTCTTTAGATGACCCTATATTTAGTAGTTATATTGATAACACAACAGGACTAAAAGGTAAGAAATTAATTAGATCAAGTCCATTTGCGTTTGAAGCTGAACCTCAGGTATTATCCATAGAACCTATAATTGTAGAGGCAGTGAATAAGATATATCCAAACCCTGCATCTCAGATTTTATATGTTGATTTAGCTGATAATGCTGGAGAAATTGAAAAATTATATTTCGTTGACTTCTCTGGTAAATTAATAGATAATGTTAGATATATACAAAAAGGAGATAAAGCTGTAGTTAATACAAATGATCTTCAATCAGGAATATATATAATGGATGTTACCACTAAACTTGGACATAGCAGAGTTAAAGTAGTAATTCAGAAGTAGTGTTTTTTCATTATTTTTATTAAAAAATAGCAGATGAAATCTTTACTGATAAGTTTTTTTATATTTCTATCTAATATAGTATTTGCTAATTTTCAAGATAGTGATGATCCTATAGACTACTCTAGGACGGGTGATTACTTCCCTTATGTAGTTTTGACAGAAGAAGATTCTCTAAAGTATCCTATTACATACGAAATAGAACTTTATGTTAATGATTTATATGATCTAGATATAACCAATAATTTTTTTACTGCAGAAATAGTTGCTGGAGTATATTCCGATTATGACTCAATATATAAGACAGTAAATGGAGATGTTTTTCCTCTCTATCCTTATGATTTTATTTCTCTTGAGACTAAAGATGCTTTAAGTGGATATGTTGATAGTTGGTACTATTGGGGTTATGACAACGATATTAAATACCAGAATTTTGCTTATGAACTTAATTACAAAAATGTATTTAATCATAAATGGAATTTGAGGGAATATCCTTTTGATGAGCAATATTTAAAAATAAAATTTATAACCTCAAGAGATACGTCGTTAGTTAGAATAAAAGAGTCCGAATCATTTCCTCCTTCCTTTAATGAGCTAATGGATAATTTTAAAGATGGCTATAAAATTTTAGATATTACTTCTGAGACAACTTACTTTGAGACTCCTTATGAAGCTGAGTTTTCTCCTAGTGAAATAAGGAAAGAAATTGGGACAAAAGTCACGTTTAATATATTGATTGATAGGTCAGGATCATATTTATTTACTAAACTTTTTGGTGGTTCATTTTTTGCTTTTATAATTTCTTGGCTAACATTTTTTATGCCAAGAAAAGAATTTGACTCAAGAATTGCCTTAAATATTGGTGCAATTTTTGGTGCAATAGGTAATAGATATTTTGTTGATGCTTCACTAGCAAGTATTCAGGTTATGACTAAATCTGATATAATAAATTACATATGTATTATTCTTTTAATTTTGAATATCACATTAATTATTGTTCAAAGAAATAATAAAATAACTTGGTCTTACTTAGAAAAAAGTTATAATGCTTTAGTTTTTTCTGCAGTTGTATTTATTGCTTTGGTAACTGCTGTTATCCTATGGTAAAACCCTAAAAATTAAATTTTAATTTTTGATTAATATTTGGATCTATACTCTTAGCTACTGGACAAGATTCAGCTACCTTAATGAGTTTTGATTTTTGATTACCTGATAGATTATTTTTTTCGAAAGTTATTTCAATTTCAATCTCTATAATTTTTCTTGGATTATCCGACATCACTTTCTTTATTTTAGCCTCAGATTTTGGTAAAATAAAATTTCCTTTAAATGCGCATATTCCCATTACTGTAGTCATACAACTACAAAGAGCAGTACACACTAAGTCTGTTGGAGAAAAAGCTTCTCCTTTTCCATTATTATCAGTTGGTGCATCAGTAATAATAATTTCTCCAGATTTTATGTGTTTTGATGATGTTCTCAATCCACCTATATAATTGTTTACAATTGAATATTTCATTAATTAATAATTATAGTATTTACTTTCATTAAATAAACTTAAATCAATTTTATTGAAATTTTCTCAATCAAATTTTAATTTTTTCGTTATACTATTATTAGTAATTTTATAAAATGAAGTTTAAAGCTGTATTTGTTTTTTTAATTTTCTTTTATTCAGAAAATTTGAGTTCTCAAGGATTACAATATTTTGATACAGAAAATGAAAGATTCTGGGGCATAAATAAAAATTCTTGGGGAGGTTTAATAGGTGGTGGCATTCTTAAATTCTCAACAAAAGTTTCTGATAATATGTATAGAACAATTGGTTTTGAATTAGTAAATATCAAACATCCTAAAGAAAATAAGTACTCATCATCACTAGGATACGGTAGAACATTTGTTTGGGGGAAAAAAAATTATCTCTTTTCATTGAGAGCTCAATACGGTAGAGAACTTATACTCGTAAGTAAAAAAGATCAGCAAGGGATAAGGATTAATTCACAATTAGCAATTGGTCCAACAATTGGTTTTCTTGTTCCATATTATATTAAATACAGTAGAAATAATAGAATGGAAATTGAAAATTTTGATTCTTCAATACATACATTTAATAATGTAATTGGATCAGCAAGCTTTTTTGAGGGGTTAGATGAATTAAAATTTAAACCAGGTATAAATTTAAAGGCAGCAATTAATTTTGAATTTGGAGCAGGTAAATCTGCAACAGCTATTGAGGTTGGATTTTTAGGAGATCTTTTTTTTCAAGATATTATAATGATGCCTACTGCTAGAACCTATTCTTTTTACCCAACTGCTTTTATTACTCTATTCTATGGTAGAAAATATTAATTTTTATATACTTTAAATTAAATTGCACAAAATATGGGGGATATTCAATCAACAATTCCAAGATTTAAAAAACCAAATTGGTTGAGGGTAAAGTTACCAGTAGGAGAGGAATATAAAAAAGTAAGAAATTTAGTAGATAAATATAAACTTCATACTATCTGTGAGAGTGGTAACTGTCCTAATATGGGTGAATGTTGGGGCGCAGGTACTGCTACATTCATGATTTTAGGAAATGTGTGCACAAGAAGTTGTACATTTTGTGCAGTAGCTACAGGGAGACCTCCTGAGTATGATGAAAAAGAACCTGAAAGAGTTGCATTGGCAATAAAGAAGATGGAGGTAAAGCATGCAGTTATCACATCAGTAAATAGAGATGAACTAAAAGATAGGGGTGCTGAGATTTGGTATCAAACTGTTTATCAAACTAAGAAACTATCTCCCAATACTACTATTGAAACCTTGATCCCAGATGTTAGAGGAAATTGGGATGCTCTCGATAGAATGATAGAAGCTGGACAAGAAGTTGTCTCACATAATATTGAGACGGTAGAGAGATTATATAAGAGAGTTAGACCTCAGGCTAGGTACGCAAGAAGTATGGAGCAAATTAAACTAACTAAGGAAAGAGGAATGCGTACTAAGTCAGGAATAATGGTTGGATTAGGAGAAACAAAAGAAGAAGTTTTAAAGGTTATGGATGATCTAGTAGAAAATGGTTTACATATACTCACAATAGGCCAGTATTTACAGCCAACAAAAATGCATTTAGAAGTTGATGATTTTATTAGCCCTGAAATTTTTGATATGTATAGAGAAGAAGGACTTGCAAGAGGATTGAAATATGTTGAATCTGGACCTTTAGTTCGTTCGTCTTACCATGCAGAAAGACATGTTAATGTTCCGATATAGTATCTTAATTTTTCTTTTTTTTTTATTTTATAATTCTCCAGCTCAGGTAGATCCTTCTGGTATTGAAATAGTAAGAGATAAATGGGGTGTACCACATATTTATGCAAAAACAGATAAAGAGGTGGCATACGGATTAGCATGGGCACATGCTGAAGATGATTTCTCAACTATACAAAAAACATTCCTGCCAGCTAAAGGAATGCTTGGACGATTAGATGGAATTAGAGGTGCTATACTAGATTATGCTGTTGAATTATTAAAATCTAGAGATGTTGCTGAAAGAGAACTAAAAAATTTACCGGAAGAGGGACTTAATATAATTTATGGATATTTAGAGGGACTGAACGCATATGCAAAAAAATATCCAGACAAGGTCTTAGTTAAAAAATCTTTTCCATTATCAATCTATGACTATCTCACCGGATTAAATTTAATGTTACATCTTTTTTCAGATACTGGTGATGTTATAGGTCAGCTATTGAGTAACTCCATAAATCCAATTGATGAGATGTCTGGTGTAGATAATATTGGATCATCAATAGGTTCTAATGGCTTTGCTTTCAACAGTAAAAAAACTTTAGACAATAAGACATATTTAAATATTAATACCCATCAGCCGCTAGAGGGTCCTTTCGCATGGTATGAGGCTCATGTTAACAGTGACGAAGGTTGGAATATGCTTGGAGGCTTATTCCCAGGACTACCTGTCCCAGTAATTGGAACTAATGAAAACTTAGGTTGGACCCATACATATAATTATCCTGATATGAATGATATTTTTCAACTTGTTGTAAATCCCAATAATAAAAACCAGTATAAGTTAGATGGGAATTGGAAGAATTTTGAAATAAAAGATATTAAAATAAAAGTTAAAGTTTTTTTAGGTGTCAAGATAAATATCAAAAGAAAAGTAATATGGTCAGATTTTGGTCCAGTAATAAAAAATAAAAAAGGATTTTTTGCATTTTTCTCTCAATCTTTAAATAATATAAGTGCTATTGAGCAATGGCTGAAAATGAATAAAGCAAGAAATTTTGATGAATTTGAGGATGCTCTGAAACTGTTAGGTATTCCAAGATTTAATATTGTATATGCAGATAGAGACGACAATATTTTTTACATGAGTAATGCTCGTCTTTCTGTAAGAGATAGTTCAAAGGATTGGAGAAAATTGCTAATTGGAGATAGCTCCTCTCTTATTCTAAATGAATATCACCCTTATGATGATTTGCCTAAACTTATTAATCCTCCTAGTGGATATATATTTAATACAAACAATTCTCCATTTAACTCTACGTCATCTCAATATAATTTAAAAGAAAGAGACTTTAATGCCACATTCAGTTTTAGAGAGAAAGAAAATAATAGAAGTTATAGGTTCATGGAATTGATAGAAGAGTATGATAAAATTGATTATGATGACTTCAAGAAAATTAAATACGATCAAAAATATCCAGACTCAATTGCCTTTATAGGAAATATTAACGAGATTTTTTCTATCGATTTTAAAAATGAAGAAGTAGCTGATATTCATAATTTAATTATTAACTGGGATAAGGAGGGAGATTATAATAATTTAGGAGCAGCACAGTGGAGTATATTTTATAATAATACACTGACAATCTTGAAAAAGAATAATATTAAGGTAACCGACTCAATACCTCATATGTATTTCCTTGAAGCATTAAAAACTGCAAAAAAATATTTGGTTAAAAATTTTGGTAAAGTAGATATATTATTGGGTGATTTACAAAGACATGTCAGAGGAGACTTATCTCTACCAGTATCAGGATTAATAGATATGATAGCTCCTACATATGTTTCAAAATATAAAGGAGGGACTTACAGGTCTGTTTCTGGTGAATCGTATATAATGTTAGTTAAATACTCAAAGTCAAATATTGATATAGAAACGGTATTACCATATGGAAACTCTAATAATTCGACTAGTCCACACTATACAGATCAGATGGAAATGTATGTTAATAAAAAAACAAAATCTATGACACTCGATAAAGATAAAATCTATAAATCTGCTCTTAGGATATATAATCCTATTTAATGAGATTTATTTTCTTCTTCAAATTTTGAATTCTTCTAAAAGATTCATTAACTCTTAGAAGTGAAATATCACCATTCAGTATTCCTTCTTCGATTATTGATATAACCTCATTTGGTGTTACTAAGTCTTTATATAATTGGTTATTTGAAAAAATTAAGACATCTACCCCTGCATTAATTGCATATGTTATAGCTTCTTTCAGTCCATAGTTTTTAGTTATTGCTCCCATCTGCATATCATCAGAAAACACTACCCCTTCATAATCTAAGAATTCTCTCAATAATTTATTTATACTTTTTTCTGACAAAGTTGCAGGAAGTAAACTATCATCAATTTTGCTATTAACAACATGACTGGTCATGATTCCATCGACTTTATCTTCTATCATTAACTTATGATAAGGAAATAATTCTTCTACGATCCATGAATTTGAAACATCGGTAAACTCTTTGTGTGTATCTGTTGTTGAGCTTCCGTGACCAGGAAAGTGTTTTAACACAGTAATTATGTTATTTTCTCTGTGAGCATCTACTACATTTCTCGCATGAAAGAACACTCTATCACTATCTTTCCCAAAACTTCTCTCCGCTTTATATATAAAATTAGATGTATTAAGGGATAAGTCTACTACTGGTGCAAAGTTTACATTAATACCAAGTTCATTCAATAAATCACTTGTTAATTTTGAATAATAGAAAGTAGAATCTAGGTTATTTATATCTCCAAGATATTTTGCGGATTTAGTATGATGAAATCCATATATAGGTTTTAATCTATTTACCTTTCCTCCTTCCTCATCAATTGCGATAAAGGAAGGAATTTTAGATACATTTTGAATTTCATCAATCAGAGCTTTTAAGTGAATTTTAGATCTTTTTTTAGATATATTTTTTTCAAATAATATAATTCCTCCAAGATGTGTATTGGAGTATGCTTCTAATAAAGAATCTTCTTGAAGAACTTTTTGTGCGTCTTGTACTCCAAAAATTAACATCTGGGATATCTTTATTTTTAGCGAATCATATTGAGAAAATGAGTAGGTATTCTCACTTGCAACTAGAATAAAAGTTATTATGAAAAAATATACTTTATAACTCTTCATTATTTTTAATTACTTTTTTTATCAATTTACTAAAATATTCACCGTTATATGGTCCGTACCAATTCATGGTATATGTTTCGTAGGTATTTATGTCCTTCCTATCATACCACTTATCGTCAGTTATGTAACCAATATAACCACCATTAAAACTATTTATCATCAAATTTAATTCTTTATTTGAAATTGATTTTTCAATTGGTTCAACAAGTTCTCCAGAAAAATCACAAGGAGTACCAACAATTAGTAAATTCCCTACTCGAAGAGATGAAATAAATTTTGGAGAATCTCCGACAAGAAACTTAAATAACCATGGTCTAATAATAAATCTTGAATTTATCTTAAAAGACTGTTCTCTCATTTCTATATTATATTTTTCTGAGTTTAATTTATATTCATACTTAACACCAATATTCCTTAATCCTTCACTTATAAACTGATATAAACCTCTACTCATTTCTTCAACTTTTTTGTCACCTTTTTTTGATTTTGTCCTTGGACTCATACTTCCAACAGCTCCGGCTCCGTAAACAGCAAAATCAGTATCATTATAATTTTCTAATTTTTTAGTAAGATTTCCCGGGTAATCTCCACTTAAATTTCTTTGATTATGACCATAACAAGTTGCGTGTGCTGAATAGGAAAAAATAGTACTTCTTTTACCATCATCTCTAACTATTTTTAAAACTCTCAGGAATGGGTCATATGTCCCTAAAGAATCACCTGCCAGTCTATTAGTTATGAAATCAGCGGCATATATTGAACCATATCCAATTTTAGACTTTTTTAAATCCGACATCGCATTACTTAATGCTTCCCTAATTGCCGTTGTGATGAAATCTAAATTTTTTTCATCGTATTTTCCTCCAAAAATATTTCCAGCTAGCCCTTCAAGGTAACCCCCAATACTTGAGTGGGTATGACTTGCTGTAAATAAGATATTCTCACTTTCTATATTAATTTCCTCTGATATTTTATTGTAATCAAGGTTTGGAGGAACTATTAAAAGATCTAGTGAAACATACGCTGAACGGTTTATTCCATTATCAAAAACAACAGCTTTCACCCATATAGAGTCGTTAACTCCCTCATAATTTGCTCCTTTTCTAGCACCGTATCCTGCCATAGGAGATAAAAAGTTGGGAATCAAACTTACTTTTGACCATCCAACTTTGATTGTATCACCATAAATTGAGTTGATTTCTTTATCATCTATACTATTTAGCGTGTTTTTATAATAGTCAGTTTCCTCAAGAGGAGTACGGTCTAGGGGTTTAATGGTAAAAATTAATATTACCATTATTGAAACTATAAATGTTGAATATTTATTAAACATTAAATTTCATATTAAATTTGATAAAACAATATTAAATAATTATGAAATACATATTTGTAATACTATCCTTAATATTTTCTTTCTCAGCTATATCTGAGGAACTAGAAAATAAGAAAAAAAATAAATTTTCTGTTGACTCAATTCTTTTTCAAGTTGGTGAATGGCGTGATATAGGCCCATTTAGAGGAGGTAGATCTACTGCTTCAACAGGAATAACTGGAAATGATCAAATATATTACATGGGAACTACAGGAGGTGGTCTATGGAAGACAGAAGATGCAGGTATTAGTTGGAAAAATATTTCCGATGGATACTTTGAAACAGGTTCAGTTGGAGCTGTCGCAGTATCTGAAAGTGATAATAATATTGTTTTAGTTGGAATGGGTGAGTCACCAGTAAGGGGAGTTATGACATCCTCAGGTGATGGCGTTTATAAGTCTGTAGATGGTGGTGATACATGGGTTCACTTAGGACTAGAAAATACCAAACATATATCTCAGGTTAGAATTCACCCATCAGATCCGAATATTATTTATGTTTCAGCTCAGGGAAGTCCATACGGTGACACAAAAGAAAGAGGTATATATAGAACTTTTGATGGTGGAAAAAACTGGGAAAACATTTTATTTATTGACCCTAGCTCTGGTGCTGTTGATCTCGCTATGGACTATACAAACCCAAGAGTTTTATATGCATCTTTCTGGGATCATCAAAGATTACCTTGGTATGTAAGAAGTGGCGGAAAAGGAAGTGGCATATGGAAATCTAATGACGGGGGAGACACATGGAAAAAACTCAGTGATGGTCTTCCAAAATCAGTTATGGGTAAAATTGGTGTTGCAGTCTCAAGGGCAAACCCTAAAGTTGTTTATGCTATCATTGAATCAGATGAAGGTGGACTCTATAAATCCGATAACGGAGGAGAGTCATGGAAATTAATAAATGACGAAAGAGTTTTAAGAGCAAGGTCTTGGTATTATATGCATATCTATGCGGATCCCTCTGATGAAAATATTGTATACGTACTAAATGCACCAATGATGAAGTCAATAGATGGAGGTAAAACTTTTACAAATATTAGAGTTCCGCACGGTGATAACCATTACTTATGGATAAACCCTAATAATTCCAATATTTTGATAAACTCAAATGACGGAGGAGCTAATATTTCATTTAATGCCGGAAAATCATGGTCTACACAAAAAAATCAACCGACCTCTCAATTTTATAGAGTAAATGTTGATAATAGATTTCCATACTGGGTTTATGGAGGGCAGCAAGATAATTCTTCTGTAGCAATAAAAAGTAGTACTTTCAGCAATGGAATAAGTTGGAAAGACTGGATTGCAGGTGTTGGTGGTTGTGAGACTGCTTATGTTGCTTTCGATAAAAATAATCCTGTATTAATGTATGCAGGTTGTTATCAAGGTATAATCACAGAATACAGTTTAAATTTAGATAATACAAAAGACATAATGGCTTACCCTTCTATGGGATTAGGTGAACCTTCTGACGAACAGAAATATAGATTTAATTGGAATGCACCAATAATAGTTTCCGAACACAATCCAAATGTTATTTACCATGCTGCTAATAAATTATTAAAAACTAGCGATAGGGGAATAACTTGGCAAGAAATTAGCCCTGATTTAACTAAAAATAAAAAAGAAAATTTAGGGCCTGGTGGAGGACCGATTACTAATGAGGGTGCTGGTGGAGAAGTATATCATACAATTTATTATGTTGCAGAATCACCCCATGATAAAAATATAATTTATACTGGTGCCGATGATGGCCTTGTTCATATAACAAGAGATGGAGGAAAAAGTTGGTCCAACATTACTCCAGAACTTGAAGAGGGAATGATTAATTCTATAGAAGTTTCTCCTCATGACCCTGCTACAGTATATATAGCCTTTAATAGATATAAGTTTGATGACTTTAGTCCATATATCTTGAAATCAAAAGATTATGGTGAAACGTGGACAGTGTATGGTAGCGATATTGAAAAAAATAGTTTTGTTAGGGTGGTACGAGAAGATAAAAATAAAAAAGACTTATTATATGCTGGAACCGAGAGAGGGATATATATGTCTAAAAACGGGGGAATAAATTGGTTTAAGTGGCAAAGAAACCTTCCAATAGTTCCAATTACTGATTTAGTTGTTCATCAAAATGATCTCGTAGTAGCTACACAAGGTAGAGGATTTTGGATTTATGATGATATAACTCCTTTACATGAGTTTTCAAATGAAATAAAATCTGAAAATATACATATGTTTAATGTTGAAAATAATCATAAAGTATTATTCTCTGCAATGAGAAGGCAGGGTCCATTGGGTAAGAATCCATATTACGGTACTGAAATAAAATATTTTTTAAGAGAATATAATCCAGAGGATTCATTAGAGATGAATATTGAAATTAAAAATATAAATGGGGATATTATTAGGACTTTCTCCAGCTCTGAAAAATATAAAAGCAAAAGGATAGACCTTAAAGAAGGGTATTCATCAGTGAAATGGGGTGGAGATGTTGAAGGTTTTGTTCCACCAAATGGAGTTATGGTTCCAAGGGGATCGGACGGATATATGAGTTCTTATGATGTAATGCCTGGTAAGTATAATGTCACATTAACTTATGGTGATTATACAAAAACCAGTGATTTTATTATCATGCCAGACCCTAGAAAATCAATATCTCAAGATGATTATAATAAAAAATATCAGCTTCTTCGAAATATCCATGATGATGTGGAAAGTATTTATAATAGTTTACAGAAGATGCAAGATGTTAGAAGTCAGTTAAATGATTTACAGAATAGACTTAGTTCTGATTTTAATTCAATTAAAAATTTATCAAATGAAACTGTAGAGTTAATAGATTTAACTGAATCTAAATTGATATCTCCAAAACAAAAAACTTTTCAAGATGTTATAAATTTTAGAAATCAACTAGACGCTCAGTTTTTAGATTTATTAAATACTGTAAATGGAAATATACCCCCACTAACAAATGGGGAATTACAAAGATTTGACGATCTCCACCTTAGTTGGATGGAAATTAAGAAGAGTTATGATAAGGTTTTAGAAAATGTTAAATCTATAAATACTATGATTATAGAAAATTCAGTTCCTTTTATATCTAAGGGAGAATAGTTATATGATAAGGTTTCTATTTCTTTTATTAATTATATCATATTCAGTTAGTAGTCAAAGTCTGAAAAAAGCCTATAAATTTTATGAAAAAGGTGAGATAAATAAATTTAAAGATGCTCTCATTAAGATGGATGAAAAGGGGGTAGATAACGCCGGTAAATATTATCTATATTCTCTCTACTATCTAAAGAATAAAGATAATAGAGATGATCTTGATTCCTCCTACTTTTATATTAGACGGTCCAAAGAAACCTATGATAAGATTAATGATAAAGTTGAAGAAGAGTTAAAAGACCTAAATATATCGATTGGTTCAATAGATTCTATAAATAATGTAATTGATTCTATTGAATATATCTATGTGAAAGAAATTAATTCTATTTATGAGTATAAAAAATACATGCAAGACCATAACACATCAAAATTTTATTCTGAAGCATTAGTAAGCTGGCATAGTCTAGAATTTTTGAATGTAAGAAAAATTAATACTTGGGAAGCATACAATGAATTCATGGTAACATTTCCTGATGCATTGGATTTTAATCTTGCAAAATCATACTATGAAGAACTTATTCTTGAAGAAAAGACGGCTGAGCAAACTCTCACTTCATATGAGGATTTTCTTGAAAAAAACCCAGAGACCCCATATAAAGATTCCATAGAGTTTTTAGTTCTTAAATACTACGGGCTAGGTAATAATGCTAATAACTTCAAAAAGTTTTTATTAAAATATCCTAATAGTATTCACAATAAGTTTGTATCTCAATTACTCTATCATTCAAATAACAAGGATGTATCAATTTTTGATAGTCTAGGCATAAAAAATAAAGACATTGACTCATTATATTCAGTTTCAATTCTTGATAAGGAATTCCTTCTAGGTATTTATGATAAAGGATCTATAAACTTTATAAATCAAAATGGAGATATTGTCATCAAAGGAAAAAACATAAACCATAATAGTTCTGCTTTCTGTTCTTTTGAGAATAAAGATTTTTTTGTTATTTCTAATGATACAAAAACAGAAATCTATAATAGACAGGATGATATTTTCTATTCGAATAGTGATGTAACATATGTAGAGGATATAGGATCAGGTTTAGTTAAAATATTAAACAATGGTATTTTAGAGATTATTCATAAATCAGGCTATAGTATCTTAAGTGGAGATTATGATGATGCATACTTAATAAACAATAAATTTATACTTGTTGAAAAAAATGAAAGGTATTCTGTCTTTTCTTTCTTAGGGGATCAATTATATGATTTTATTTTTAATGATGTTTTCCAAGAAGGTTCTTTTTTATTCTTTGAAAATGATGAGATGAAATTAGCGGTTTCTACTAGCTCTCAAATTGAGAAAAAGATTCTTAATAAAAATTTTAATATAAGTTTCTTGTATGATGATTATGAATATTTTAATAATGACCACATTTTATTAGTATCTGGAGATAATGAAGAATTATTAAACTCTGATATGGAATATGTGATCTCTCCATCAGGTCATAGAATTGATGGATATGATTTTGGTTGGACTGCAACATCAGATTTTGGAATAAGAGTGGTAAGTGATATTTTATCTGTTCCCTTCTCTCATTTATATCAGCAAATATTAAATTCAACTAAATATTTTATTGCAAAAAAAAATGATTTGTGGGATATTAAAGACAAGCAACTCAAAGTTCAGATTTTAAGTGAAGTTGATTCAGTCTACAGAGTAAGTGACTCAGTAATATGGTATAGAAAAGGACTAAAAGAAGCTTTGTTTTTACCTAACTCAAAGGAAATAGTATTTGAAGGAAAATATAATTTTAAGTTTCTTACTCCCAAATTTGGAAATCAATCTTATATTAAATTATTTTCTGAAAATGGTGATTTTATTTTAAATCTCGAAGGGGATACGTTACCGTCCGCTGAATATTATTACACAGTAGAAAGTGGAGATACTTTTAGTTATTTATCTAAAAAATTTAATATATCCCAATCTGAAATTTTAGAGATGAATAATAAAAGAAATAAAAAACTTTTTGTGGGTGAAAAAATAAAAGTAAGAGGTTATGTTCCTAGTGATGTGATCTCAGACTCATTATTTCTTATTGAGTTTAATGGTAAAAAAGGAATTGCAGATTTGTCTGGAAAAATTATTTTAGAGCCTGAGTATGATGGAATAACAAATCAATTTGAAGACGATATTATACTTATAAAAGATCAGAAATTTGGAAATTTTAATATTTCATCTCGTGATATAATATCACCAAGTTATTCTAGATTATTGAAGAGTATTAAAAATAACTATTTAGTATTTAATAATAAATATGGTGTTGTTTCTAGTGTTGGATCTCAAGTTATTCCATTCGAGTATGATGATATTAGTTATTGGAATGACACTTCGTATATAGCCAAGAAAAATAATGAGTTTTATTTTATAGATTCAAATAACAATATTTTGAATGATTTTAGTTCATATTCTATGATTACTGATGATGAAATTCAAATCATTAAAGTTGCTACTGATGAAGGTTATGGAATATATTCTAGCTCACACGGTGAAATTCTTAAGCCAGTTTATAATTATATAGATCAATTGAATATTAATAATGAAATTTTCTTCCTAGCAAAAAGGGAGATATCAGATGCTAATCTTTTAATCAATCTTTTAGTAGATAATAAGGGTAAAATAATTTTAAATCAGGCGCTAGACTTGAATGATCTAGAGATGATAATTTGTGAATAATTATTTTAGTTATAATTTGCATTACTTTTTAAATATTAGTTTATTTAATATTAATACTTTACCTATTAACATCTAATGAGATATTTTTTAACCTTTCTTGTTTTTATTTCTATATCATTTTCTTCTTTTTCACAAGCACCACAAGGATTTAATTATCAAGCAATAGTAAGAGACGCATCAGGTAACGTAAGATCTAATGAAGGCGTTCAGTTTCAGTTTGAAATACAAGATTCTTTTGGATTTACTGTATATTCTGAAGCACATACAGTAGTAACAAATAAATACGGTTTAGCTGACGGAATTATAATTGGTAAAGGTGCAACTGCAGATAATTTTGCAAATATTGATTGGGGTAATGGAACTTATTATATAGACGTAACAGTTGACGGTATAAACATAGGTAGGTCTCAGCTTCTTAGTGTCCCTTACGCTCTTTATGCTTTAAATGCGGGTTCAGGAACTGGCGGATCTGATGGTGTTGGAATAGAATCAACAATAAGCAATGGTGATGGTACTTTTACATTAAATTATACTGATGGTACAAGTTTTACTACTATTGATCTTACAGGTATCAAAGGTGAAGAAGGAAAAAGTTCTTATGAAGTTTGGCTAGATGCAGGTAACAATGGAACTATGGATGATTTTCTATCTACCCTCGTTGGTGAAAAAGGTGAGAAAGGATTACCTGGATCAGATGGAAAAAGTGCTTTTCAATTGTGGTTAGATGATGGTAATACAGGCAATATATTAGATTTTTTATCCGATATTCAAGGCCCAAGAGGCCTTAAAGGTGACCCTGGACCAAAAGGTGATCCTGGACCAAAAGGTGACCCTGGACCTCAAGGAAATGGTGGATTTCTTAGCGGCTCCACAGATCCAATTTCATCTGATGGAGTTGAAGGAGATTTTTACATAAATTCTACCTCAAGTATGATATTTGGTCCTAAAAATAATGGTGTTTGGCCAGATGGTATCTCATTGATAGGTGAAAAAGGAGAAGAAGGTATAAGTGCTTATGAGTTATGGCAAGACCAAGGTAATATCGGAACTCAGACTGATTTTATTAATTCCTTAAAAGGAGATGAAGGTTCACAAGGAAAGAATAATTATGAAATATGGTTAGATGAAGGGAATACTGGTACTCTAGATGACTTTTTTTCTACCTTGAGAGGTCAAAGAGGTCAACAAGGATTAAAGGGTGATCCGGGAAGTAATGCTTCAGTAACTGCTGGGACTGGAGTTGCAGTTTCAAGTACTGGCGAAGTTTCAATTGGCCAGGAAGTAGAGACAGATTCAGATGTTACTTTTAAATCTATTTCGGGTACACTTACTGGCAATGCTGCAACTGCAACAGAACTTGCATCAACAGTGAAGATTGGTGGAGTTGATTTTGATGGTTCTGCGGATATAGATTTACCTGGAGTAAATGCTGATGGTAATCAGAATACATCGGGCAATGCTGCAACTGCAACAAAACTTGCATCATCAGTAAAGATTGGGGGAGAAGATTTTGATGGTTCTGCGGATATTAATTTACCTGGAGTAAATGTTGCTGGTAATCAGAATACCACCGGTAATGCTGCAACTGCTACAACTGCTACAACTGCTGCAACTGCTACAAAATTAAATACAACGACTGATGGTATTGTGAAAACGTCTGGAGGAGATGGTACGTTAAGTATCGGTGCTTTAGTCTCTGCTGATATACCTGATAATGCTGCTAATACCACCGGTAATGCTGCAACTGCTACTAAATTAGAAACTGCAAGAACGATAGCTGGTGTATCTTTTGATGGTAGTGCAAATATTGACCTAAGTTTAAATGGATTCTCTGATGCCAAAGCTGGAGGAGTAGATGGAGCTGTAGATTCTGACTTTGGTAATTCAATTTTAATAGGTCAACCCACTACTGGAACTTTAAATGATGCTGATTTTAATGTAGGAATAGGTTACGGTGTGTTTAATAATTTAACTTCAGGAAAAAGAAATATGGCTATAGGTTATAATGCTTTGAATAACTTAACTACTGGAACTGGTAATTCTGCTATTGGAAGTCAAACTATTACGAAAATTACTTCCGGAACAAGAAACGTAGCAATAGGTAGACAAGCTGGAATTAAATTAGATAACAGTAGTGGGAGTGTTCTTAGTACTTCTTTATCTGACGGAACAGAAAATACATATATTGGAGCCAGAACATCCAATAGCACAGGAAACTCGGAAAATTCATCTGGTGATCCAAATAACGAGACAGTTATTGGAGCAAATGCAATTGGTCAAGGAAGTAATACTGTTACTATTGGAGATGATAATGTAGAAAAAATTTATTTATCAGAAGATAAGGGCGCTGAAGTTTATGTGGGTTCATTAACTCTTGGTGCTGGTGGGGATGAATTACAAATTACAGAAGCTTCTGATGATATTACAATTAAAAATACGAAAGCCGATAAAGATTTAATTTTTAAAATTAATGATGGAGGAACAGATACGGAGGTTATGAGGATAAATGCTGACGAACCAAGTCTTAAAGGTTCTGGATCTTCATCTTTGTATGGATTCAATGCAAATTTAAATGCAGCTACTATATTAAGTGATAATTATACTTTACAATCTTCTGATAATGGTAAAGTTGTTACTATAGATAATAGTGATACTGATGCTACAGTTTCTATACCTGCTGGTTTACCTGCTGGCTTTAATTGCTTAATTGTTCAGAAGGGTGATCATCAAACAACTATTCAGATTGTTTCAGGTGCAAGTGTAACTATTGCAAATAGAAGTTCAGAAACTAAAACTGCAGGTCAATATGCAGTTGTATCAGTAATCAATATTGGTAATGATGGTACAAATGATATATATATATTATCGGGAGATACTTCTGATTAAATTATTATTACTTACATCTTTTTTTTCTTGCAGTGCACAGTTTTTGCCTTCCACGGTAGGAGTACATCATAAAAAAAACAGTTCATCTAATACTGATGAGTCATTTGTTTTAGATTTTGATAATGATAATACTTGCACAAGTAATTGTGGGTCATCTTCTTTTTATGCGAAATTGACAGGTGTTCCTTCTAAATTAAATTGGTCCGTTTCTTTATGGATAAAATCTGGATCAAATAGTCAATGGAGAAGTGCTATAAACTCATATAGTGATAATAAAAATGGTTGGCAGATAGATTCAAGCTCAAATGGAGAGGAATATAGATATACTTATA
>MDTG01105288.1_pt1 | contig 18251 bp, 12 predicted proteins | sample 811421 | NCBI WGS metagenome assembly MDTG01 (sample SAMN05326645, study PRJNA326480) | marine metagenome | isolation source: seawater | place: Pacific Ocean: South East | collected 2011 | reverse complement strand
TTGTTGGTACCCAGTGCATCTGCACAAATTGCCTTCGATAGCACAGGCGATTTCCTTTTCTGTAGGGCAAGGATTGTTGTTTAGGAGTGCTTGTGACGCTACAAGAAAGCCCGGAGTGCAGAAACCACATTGGGACCCACCATGATCTGCAAAACACTGCTGTATTGGCGCTAAGTGCGAGCCATTTGCCAATCCTTCTACGGTTGTTATTTCACAGCCATTGGCCTCATGGGCCATGGTTAGACATGAAAGTCGAGGTACTCCATCAATCATGACGGTGCAACATCCACAGGTACCCATATCGCACCCTCGCTTTACTCCAAGACATCCTGCCTTATCTCGCAATACATCTAGTAGGATAGCGTTTGATGGAGCCAAGACCTCTCGGAATTGACCATTTACATCTGCAGACCACGCTTTCGAAGTCGCTGATGGAATCATAGAAACATGCTCTTCTCCGACCATATCACACGCCAACTAATCGGTGGGAGAATGAATCACCCTTTCAGCATTGGCCTAAATTATCTCAAATTGGACCTTTGAAATGAAGTTTGTTTACTCTCTAAGAATGACTGCAGTAAAATCATCTTTTCCTGCCGCAGGCTCCTTCCAGTCTTCGTCTCCTGGAAGAATTAAGCCATCGCCGATCTTTACCAAATCCATTGCTAATTCTTGTTGCTTTTTACACAAATTATCCCAATCAAAAGAAGAGTCTCTCCATTTGACCCACAACCTCATTCTTCTCCAAGAAATTGTACCTCTTGCATAGAGTTTCATCTGCAATACTCCAGCTGTTGGCATCCAACAAATCATCAAAGGTAGAACAAGAGATACTGGTAATGAAAATAAGAATTGCAAGATCGCACTATAATCCTCAATACTTGAGATTGGGCTCGAATCTGAAAGTAAGAACCAAGTAAACATCCATGCGGAAATTAACCACCAAATTGGATAGACAACAAATGCAGTATACAATTTCAACGACCCTCGCGATGATTGTTTTAATTTTGAACCGAAAATTCTGTCACATGCTACAACCATCAAGAAGGGTGGTATCGAACCAATAACCGCACTTAAAGTGACAAAACCTAGCATGAAAGACCAAGCGAATAGCCACAAAAATATCGACTTCATAAAGCCCTTATTGGTAATGGATTTAGGCCTTCTATCTATATGCCTAGGTTCTAAATTATAGGATTCTAATTTGTTAATATGGTTTTTAGTGCGCTCTTCTATATTTTTACAGACTTCTGGTTTATTTATTGCCATCCATTCCCATGCTGCTCTTACTCTCCGCGCCCCGAGTACATCTTCACCGTAACTTGCTCTATCTTTAATTTCAGGGTTGACTCGAACTCTTTCCGCTCTAATTATCGAACGTGCTTTCCAAATCAATTCACGATCTTTCCAGTCATTTCGGGAGAGGGCAGCCCTAGATATTTCACCAGAAATTACCTGACTCAAATCATCTACTGAGCCTTTAATATCTAACGGCCGATCTACCGTTAGTGCTACTCTTTCTCTGAAATAATAAGTCCGGCTATAATGTATCCCTACAGGAATGATTACAGGTTTCAGATCTCCTGCCAATTCTACTGATTTTAGAGCAATTTTAGCCGCACAATCTCTAATTTTCTTTGTTTTTGGAGAATCATGTGTATCTCCTTCAGGGAAGACGATTATATTGTCGCCAGCAGCTACTTGTGAAGCGATTTGGATTAATTCATCATCATCATCAATGGTCCCGTCAAATGAGATTTTTTTACCAGGTAAAAGGCCCTTAGTAAGCAAATTGTCGAATAAACCTCCTGGATGCCAAGAAACAATTATCGCACCTCTATCTGTTGGAAGGTTATCCAAATCAATAACGCTAATTTCACGAAACCAAGTAGACATCAGGACTCGGCTAAACCAATTTTGGAGTCCCATAAAACCTCGTGGTAGTTCAGAGGTTTTCACATCTCTGTCGATTTAACATTAAAACACAGGGTTCAAACACTATCGTCGGGTCGCGCAAAGCGCGGTGAAATGGATGAGTAGTTACAAACGTATTTTCTGCATGTTTGGTCTAGCAATATTATTGGCGCCTTTAGCTGTTGCTTCAGTACCAGTATCAAATCCAATTATTGATGATGAAGAACCTGTTGGATGGTGGACTGAAACCACAGTAGACCGTAACCAAAACAAGATTGGCGACATGGTTGAACTTCATATTGACAACCCTATATTCTTGGACGAAGATAACACTCTTCCTTTGATTATTGATTTCTATTACACTCCTGGACAAGATGAAATTGAAATGTTGGAAAATACTGTTGACTATCAGCACCAGTTCGTCCTACATGGAATCGATGCATTGGCAGGAAGAGTACCAGTAACGGAATTACTCACTCTGAGAGACTTACCTGGTGTCGTGATGATTGAACTTGATGGTATTTTGACTATCGCTAATGCTGATGCTCGTGCAGGTCACGGTGTAGACATGGCATTCGAAGAAACCGGCTATGATGGCTCAGGAACCACTGTAGCGATTATCGATACTGGCCTAGATGGAAATCATTCTAGTCTAGATGATCAAGATGATGATCCTTCCACCTATGACCCGAAAATCATTGGATTTTACGACCCTGTCAATAATGCAGGCAACACCAATGGAACAGATTTCCCATATGATGACCAAGGTCATGGCTCTCACTGTGGCGGAACTACTGCCGGCACTGGCGCTCCAACATATGAGCACGTGGGAATGGCACCTCAGGCTAACCTTGTTGGCGTAAAGGTGCTTGATGCTGGAGGAAGTGGTTCATTCTCAACTGTCATGGCAGGAATGCAATGGACAATAGATACCATGCACAAATACAACACTAGAGCCGCTTCAATGAGTCTAGGAGGCCCTGGTGCTATCGAATGGACATCTTCTGAAGAAGACAGTGTAAACCGTCAAGCAAACAACATGACTAGAGCGGGTATTGCATTGTTTATTGCAGCAGGAAATAGTGCAGGACCTGCGACTATCGGAACTCCTGGCTCTGCTGAAGATGCAATCACTGTAGGAGCACTTGACAAGAACACTGCAATTGCAATTTATTCAAGTCAAGGACCTACTGAAGAAAACCGTATAAAACCAAACATTGCATACATGGGAAGTAACATTATGTCGGTTGAAGCAAATTCAGGTGACCAATACACAGGAATGAGTGGAACAAGTATGGCAACGCCGGGAGCTGCTGGTGTAGGAGCATTAATGCTCCAAGCAAACAGCGAGCTATCTCCATTCGATATTCGTAACATTCTGCAAGAACAAGCCACTTACAGAGAGTGCCATTACATGTTTGCTAACGAGCCATGCCCCCAAGATGACTTAATCCCAAAGAATCGCCAAAACAATGTCTATGGCCACGGCCATGTCAACGCCTTGGAATCTGTAATTGAAGCGGCACAGTACAATCAGCAGTATCAATTAGATTCGAGTATCAAACTGGTTGTTGAAAACGATATGAATTCAGTAATGAGAGTTGAAATCAAAGTAGGTGAATCAATCGAAATCGGTTTGAGCAAATCACTAGATTCTATTCAGTGGAGAAGTAGCGACCTAAGACACGATTGGACCAACATTCATTCATACCATCATGAAGAAGAAGTGTATGTCACTTACGAAGAAATAGTGCATGAACTGGAACATCTTCCTAATATAGAACTTGAAGGTAAGACAAATCACACAATATCGGTTAGAGGTCTAGACGGATCAAGTTCAAGTACGATTCTATCTATCAATATCTTGTTGAATGATGAAATTGCTGACATACCACCTGAAGAAACAGGAAGTCAAGTTCTGATTTACGGTTCAATTATCGCCTCAATTTTACTCACAATTATACTATTAGCAGGTATTTTGAAGACCGATGAAGATAACGATTTCAAGCATTACGATGATGATGACGAAATTGCGGTAGCAGAACTTGTTGAATGAAAGTGATACTTTCAGGTATTTTACCGGCTCAACATTGAAAAGCCAAAGGTATATTTTGCATCGATTAGTATGGCGGATGCACCATCTCGACCTACAAGGCCAGTAATAGAAAGAACATTGTCTGCTAGACTTGGAAATCTTTCTGTAAATGAAGTTAGAACCCCTCAAGTAAAGATGGGTATAATTGGTAATGCACCACAAAATATCGTAGATACAGGATTACAAAAATTTGCTCAATTGATACTATTCGGAATTGCAATGGTTGCGATTTGGGCAGGATTGCTTTCAATCGCATTTGGAGGAGAAAATACCGGGCAAAGCGAATTTTTAGTACTCGGAATCGGAGGATTACTTTCTGGATTTATGGCGATTTCTTTAGTTGAATTCCAGCGAAGAAAGGGTGGAAATGAATTACAGAATGTCCATGATTACATGCTAGGAGTATCGTTTTTCTTCCTAGCGGTTGGAACACTATGGGGTTCACGCTGGATTATTGGCATTCTAGCTGGAGATTACAACGTACAATGGTTAATCGATGAAGGAACTAACCCAAATGATACCAACTGGAATCCATCTGCAAATGCCATTTACATCCAAATGATTGCAACTCTATTACTAGCCAGTGGTCAAGCGTATTATCTATCAAAATTGAAAGGAGTCACTACATTTGGTTGGTCAGTAACTACATTCACTCCACTGGTAATTGCACTAATTGGATCAAGTATCTGGATGGATTGGTCAGGAAACATCGTTTCATGGGAACTAGGAATTTCGATGATAGCACTCGCTTCTCTTTCGATGTGGCTTTCCTTAAGAGCAAATAGTGGAATTATTTTCTCTGTTGTAGCAATAACCTCAGGAATCCTGCCATTGTTATACGAGTATAATAACGAGGATGTGGGCTCAGGAGGAGCACTTTCTCTAATGGTTTTCATCATCGCAGTGCAGGGAATCCTGGCTGCTGATAAGCGACTGAGGCAAGATTTGATGCAGTGGACCTCTGCAATATTGGTTGCTGAGGTTGTTCTTGCAATGATTATTGCAAGGAATTCAGATTTCGAATTAATATTGGGCCCAATAAGGCAATTTGACCTACCCATATTAGATGAGTATCTAACTCTTCAAGTTGGATTATGGTTAGCTGTATTGGTTGCATATTTCCCTGCGACACTACAACGTAGAATTCCTTACATGCCAATTGGTTTGGCTGCATCTCTATTCATAATCACACCCAAAGCAGGCTTAATTCCGTGGGTTGTAACGTTAATAATGCTACCATATTTGTTAACCATCTCTAAAGTTACAAGAAATTGGGTTGCAAATCTGACGATGATAGCAACTGGATTCTCTTTCTTTATTCAATCACATTGGACCGGAGGATTTGAGCCAGGGTGGTTAGAAGGATTTATTCTAATCACGGTACTTGCTACAGGTGAATTGGGTAGGAATAAGGGACACTTATCGGATTGGGCACACTTCGTAACACTTGGATTAATGGTACTTTCCAAATCAGTCTTATTTGGTGACGACCCTTACATTCCATGGGCGATATTCATCTACGCAGTTGTATCATCTTACATGATGATGATTCAAGCTGAAAAAACCGGTAATCAAAATGTTGCATTTGAAGCATCTGCAGCAACTGCTGGTTCAATGATAATCGCAGTTATCCTTTCTTTGTTCCAAAGGTTAGATGTCCCACTACCAACAACTATTGCTGACAAATTAGATGGATTCAATGTTACATTAGCACTAGTTGGGTTAATCGTTTACGCTGCTATGCGTAAATTCAGAACGATAGAATTGGATATCGGAGTAATGCTGAATTGGTTTGAAGGAAAAAGAAAGAATTTGATGCCTGTATTTGACATGGAAAAGAGGGCCTGGGTTGTACCTGAAAAGGAAACAAATCCTCTAGAATCCTATGCATGGGGCCCTCTTGGAAGAATGAGTTTGATTGGGCCAATGATTCTGTTTACGGTATCTTTGACAGCAGTAGGTGCAACCAATTTAGCAGAAAATATTGTTTGGACAATAATGATGTTAATTCCAATTGGAATCATAGTCAAAGAAGTTGTTGATGAAGAAAATGCGTCATCAACCGGAAGGATGATCGCTACATTCACCATGATTGCAGTAGCTGCACCTATGGCTTACAGTTTGAATGCTGCAAGATATGAAGTTGGAGAAATATTGATTTCAACAATTCTATTTGATTTGATGTTACTTGCAGGCCCAATTGGAATCTCAATAATGTTATCAAAGAAAGGATTGAACGATGAATCTCTAAATCGAACTGCTGATATTGCTACACTATGTGGATTGTTAATTTTAGGACTATTCGATGCTAGTGGAGGACTTCTATTCCTATCGATGTACATACTTGTATTCAGTCGTGCAATGTCGCATAGATTGAACTTAGTGCTATGTATAGCACCGTTGGCAATTCTAGTATTTGGAGGTGCTAACAGATTTGTTTCGGATGGAGCAATTATTGCTGAATTATTGTCATGGATAGATGTTACCTCTTACGATCCTACTGAAATTACAATTTTAGAAGTCAGTCGATTTTCATTCATTCTTATGGCTTTAACAAATGTCATAATCTTAGGAAGGGGAATAATGGATAGGCAGTTTGGAATTGAAAAAGATGAAGCTGAAACGCCGATGACAATTCCTAGTTTCTGGCTAACTCTTGGGATGTTTGGTGTACTACCAGAAGCAAGTTGGATACTACTTACAATGACTATTCTACTAGCATTATATGCCTGGTTAACCGGACGATTAGAGTTCATACCTTGGGTAGCACCTTTGACATTAGTTTCTTTCCTAATTGGGTTTTCAAATGATTCAAATTTCAATCACTTTGATGGCATTGATTATTTGACCCACAGTTTACTAGGAACTGGCTTCGTGACATTAATAATTAATCAAGCAAGTGAAAAGGGATGGCTATACAAATGGGCTGATGAAGCAAAAGAAAACGTATACGAATTCCAAACCGTATTCAATCTTGAATCTGAACAAAGTAGAGAGCGCTTAACGAGCATTATGCGAATCTGGACTATTGCTTGCTTAACATTATCATGGACTGCATTCAAAGGAATTGGAACATTGATTGGTGCTATTTGGGCGACATATGATGTATTTGTGAATGGGCAAAAATATGCGATTTTGGCAATGCCTTTACTTCATACATTTGCGGTTTGGAACCTATTAGATCAGACGGGTCAGGAGTTATATGGTATCGATGAAGTTGTTGGAACAATATTAGTTTTGAATGGAATATTCATGACATTTATTGCATCCAAGACAGAAATTGCTTGGAATTGGGAGATTTTCGAGTGGGATGATACAATCGAATACTACGGCTGGATCGATAGAGTCGGTCAACTTGGAATTGCATATTTCCTGATTGGTATCAGTTGGGCTATAGGTTTAGGAGATAGTGCTGTAATGTTATGGGCAATATGGTCTGTATACCTTTCAGGTGTTGCGATTCAAGGATTCAGGGATGAAACTGAAACTCCATGGAGACGAGGAATTGGGGTCATGGGAACTATCTTTTCATTATTCATGCTCTCTTTCACATTCGATGCTGAATTATTCACATTCATAACATGGATGTTCATTGGAATAGTAGCATTAGGATTTGGATTTGCATATTTTTCTCGAATGGGAGAAGTTTCGAACCTATATGCAGAAGATTATATCGCTGCTAAGGAAGCAATTGAAAATCAGAATCTCGAAAGAATCGAGGCAATTCCAGAACCGATAACATCTGAAGAACAATTTGATGATGAGATTGAAGACGCATTAATAGAGGATAAAGAGGAAGTTGAAGTTGCAAACCAAGTGGAAGAAGTAGATGCACCATCTGAATCACAAGGGATTGAAATTCAAGCGGCTGCATCTCCTAAACACTTCAATTATGATTTACAACTTGATCCTTCGGTATTGAGTGCTATTCAGAACTCTTTGGCCAATACTCCACACGAAGGTTTCAAGCCTATTGTATCGATTGCTACAAATGGCAATTTGAAGATAGACTTTATACCGCTTTGATCAATCCTGTTCAGCAGGATAGGAGCCCCAATAAGCCTCACGTGCTGCTTGATTTGCAGCCATGCATGAATTTACATCACCACTACGCGAAGGCAGAGTTGCACTTCCGTTTAAATGTTCGATAATCGGGTCAATATTAGACCAATTCAGAACTCCCCATCCTACTTGAGTGCAAGGTAGAATCGGACTAATTGGAGTTGTACCGCCTGTTGGATTCCATGATGAAGCAGAAGGATACCATCCAGACAAATTTAGTGCATTTCGAATATCAGAATTAGATATCTGCACATCACCATCTACAAGGAATCCATCTCTGCCACCAGAGCCTGCATCGTTGAATTCAGCTCGTAGGCTAGTCATAATATGACCCAAGAAACCAGCTGTCCTAGGTGTTGCAAAAGATGTCCCTGAGGTTTCATGATAGCCATCAATATCTTGGTGATTAGGCAATACTTGTGTCCAATCTGATGCCATATCAGGGTATGATCCTGACATTGTCTCCTTTTGATCATCATCTCCTTCTGCATATCCAGAAACTCCAATTGACCAAGGAGGGCCTGCAGTTGCATCTTGAACGGCAGGCGATGGTGAGTTGTCGGCAGCACCGGTGTGTATCTTGTAATTCTCAACTACTGCGACCTTAGTTGCATCCTCTATTCCTGGGACTGGAATAGAACCAATGGCGCCAAATGAGGTCGTTATCACATCAACCATTGGATGAGTCCCTGCAGTAGTAACTGCATTTTCACTAAAGCCTTCTACAAAGAATATTATTGCATCAGGGTCTGCATCCAATACTGCCCCTGTAACTGCAGTTCCGTGTCCATCATTCGGGTCGTCTAGAATCATAGTAGGGGTGCCACCATCAGGCGACTGAGCGAATATCCTAGTTCCTGGGAAGTATACAATATCCGATGCTGTGATAAGATCCCAACATGTTTCTCTATCTGCATCAACACGCTCTTGGTATGTTCCTTCTTGAGTTAGATTACAAATTAATGTGGTCTGCATATCTTCAATAAACCAATCAGGTAAGATTTCATCGGTTTGGAAATGATCGTGATAAGGATTTATTCCTGTGTCGATAGGTGCTATAACCGTGTAAGCACGGAAGCTGTCATCCACTTCTTCAACTTCAGCGACCGTTTCGGCATCTTCACTAAAACACCCAGCAAGACTTGCACTAACTATCAGTAGTGCCAGCAAAATTGGGCGCTGCATGTTGGTGGGCTGTAGCCACTCATTGAATAATCATCCGCCATTATGAAGCACTCGATTCGTTTAGGACTAACATGGCAGGGGAAATGGTATGGATCGACTTAGAGATGACAGGGTTGGATTTAGAACATGAATCAATCATTGAAATCGCCACTATAATCACCGATGCTGAATTGAATATTATTGCTGAAGGCCCAAATCTTGCAATTAATGTAAGCGATAATTTACTTGCAAATATGGACGAGTGGAATACTACGCACCACACCGCATCTGGATTAGTTGATCGTGTCAGGAATGAAGGTGTTAGTTTAGCAGTGGCGATCAGGCAAACATGCGATTTCATTAGCGCAAATATAGAAATTGGAAAAACTCCATTATGTGGCAATTCAATACATAATGACAGGGCATTTTTGGCCAAGGAAATGCCAGAAGTATTGGAACTTCTTCACTACAGAATTATCGACGTTTCAACAATAAAGGAGCTTACAAACCGTTGGTATCCAGATAACCCTAGATACAAGAAAAAGGAAGCGCATCGTGCATTGGACGACATCATTGAATCTATTGAAGAATTAAGACATTATAGAAAAACTGTATTCAAAAATTAACGCCCTTGTGTGCGGCTAAAATTTCAGCTAATACTGCAACTGCAATCTCTTCCGGGCTTTCAGCGCCGATATCTAATCCGATTGGACAATTCACCTGATCCAATTGTCCTTGAGAAATTCCAGCATCAAGAGCAATTTTACTGAATGCATTCCATTTTGATTTCGAGCCAATTACTCCTAATCTACCATCATATCCTGCAAATAGTAAACCAAGTAACCGTTCTTCATCTTCTTTCCAATCATGACCTAACAATAGAATATCACTAAATCTCGATAGAGATTCACTATTTTCATTCATTAAGAAATCCTTAGGACAAGAGTGGTGAGTTTCTATTGCACCATCTAATACCGCAAAATCCGCTCTTGAATCTTGTACTGAAAACTTCCAATCTAATGGTTTACAAGCTTCTGCAATCGCTTTAGCGCAATGGCCACCTCCCATTAGCAAAATGTGTGGCATAGGAATCATAACCTCGAATGCGACGGTTACACGGCCGCCACATAGGCTGTCTAGAGGCGTTACTTCATAGCCCTTAGCCCCTTTATTCAAACCATATGTCACTATTTCACCACAAGGCTTTGTTGATTCAATCATCAATTCTTTCAATCTGGAAATTACCTTCATTTCAAGACCTGCTCCACCCACTGTTCCACTTACAGAAAACTCGGTTAGTGCCAATCTTGCACCTTCTTTTCCTGGAACTGAGCCGGCTGTTGAAACGACGCTTGCGATTCCAACCTTACGATTTTTTGATAATTCATCAAGAGCCCATTGCAAAGTTCGTGCCGTCATTGCAATGCCTCCAAATCGGCGGGTGTGTCGATGTTCATATGTTCGCCGGGTGCATTAATCCGATTTATTGTGATACTATCTCGTAGAGAGATATCTTTTGGTAAAGAAAGTACTTTTTCAATATCACACAGCAATAATGGATGACCACTTGGAATAGGCGATGTATTTGAATTACAATCCAGGAGAACTGAAACAGTATCTTCATTCCAGCCACATCTATCTACAGGGGCAACTATGACTCTTCGAGGAGTCCTGCCCAATTCACTGATTAAAGATACCAAACCAATCTGGAGAGTACCCGTACGTCCAGCTTCTGGTTTGGGGTTGACTACAACAATAGCATCATTACAAGACAACATTATGTCGACTTGCAATTCATTTCGTGTTACTACGATTATTGGTGAACAGTTTTTGTTTTGTAATAATCGAACGGCTCTTGAAACCAATGTTTCATCATTCCATTTTACTAATGCCTTCGGCTGTCCTAATCGGGATGATTCACCCGCTGCCAGAACTATGGCAGGAACGCCTTTGGCCATCTGATCACAAATCCTTAGTTATTTCACGTCCAATTATCATTCTCTGGACCTGACTGCTTCCTTCGTAAATTTGCATTACCTTAGCACCACGCATTAATCTTGCAACAGGGTACTCCTCAGAATATCCATATCCTCCGAATACTTGAACTGCATCGGTAGTAACTTCCATTGCGGTATCTGCAGCAAATCTCTTTGCGTGAGCTGCTGATTCGGTATTGCTGACGCCAGCATCTGAATCGGCAGCAGATTTCCAAGTCAACATTCGTGATGCTTCAATCTTAGTTTTCATATCTGCCAATATAAACTGAATTGCCTGATGTCGATGAAGAGGTTTACCAAATGTCATACGCTCGCCTGAATATTGTAATGCATGTTCGTAAGCTGCTCGTGAGAGACCTGTCGCATGAGCAGCAATATTAGGTCGGCTCATATCAAAAGCCTTCATCGCATTCATCCAACCTCCAGATTCAGAACCTCCACACAGATTTTCTGCAGGAACTCTCATGTCATCAAATGTAATTGAACGAGTATCAGAACATCTCTGACCCATGTTGTTTTCTTTCTTACCTAATGATAGTCCAGGTGAATTAGAATCTACAATAAATCCAGACATACCTTTGTATCCGGCATCAGGATCTGTTTTTGCTAATACGAAAAACCAATCTGCTTTCCCTGCACCTGTAATCCACATTTTCGAACCATTGATTATGTAATCATCACCATCTCTTACAGCCACTGTTTTACAAGCTGCAACGTCAGAACCCGCACCAGGTTCAGTTACCGCATAGGAGGCAAGAGCACCATCTTCAGCAACCATTCGTAGATACTTATCCTTCTGCTCATGAGTAGCGCCAGTAATTAGTGGTGCGCAAGCAAGACTAGTAGCATAAGCAGCGGTGGCAAAACCAGGATCACCCCATGCAAGTTCCTCATTCACCAGAACCTCTTCCATAGAACCAAGACCTGGTCCACCATAATCTTCAGAAATATGCAAATTTAGTAATCCCATCTCGTGAGCCGCATTGATAGTATCTTTTGGATACTCTGAATTTAGATCCCAGTGCTCCGCATTTGGACGAATTTCATCCTTAGCGAATTCATGCGCTAATTCTCGAAGCATCTCCTGCATCTCGTCTAATTGAAAGTCGACCATGTTTGCCCCAGAAGGCCATGCTGCATAAGCAGTACTATCCCGATTAAATTGTCAAGTAACCTTGGCGTTGCAATTCTAACAATAACAAGAACATCAAATAGAATCCAATTAGAATTCCTCCTTCAAAGCGGCTGAAGCGGAAACCTGTCCACATCATCAACAAACATAATGAAACACCAAGAAGCGTGGCAGGGATAATAAGATGCATTGTCAAATCATAAGAGGATTCAGTTAGAGAAATTGGAGAGATTAGAGCCGCTATACCAATCGAAAGCAATGGATCTGTAATATTAGATCCTATCAAAGTTCCAATAGCTACTCCTTGGCTCTTCCTGACCGCAACCATCGCAACTGTAAGTTCAGGCAATGAAGTTCCGAGACCAGACATTGTAGTTCCAACAATAGCATGAGGAACATCTAATTTAACTGCAATTGCACAAGCATATTCGACTAATTGATTAGCAGAATATACTGCCATTGAAAGACCGATAACAACCATCACAAAATAGGCAGTGCCACTCCAACTAAAATCAGTAGTTGATTTGATCTCATCTACAATCTCTAATTCATCATCTCGGATTTTATCAGTATCACTCAGTAACCAAATGATGTAAAGGGCGTAGATCAAACAAAGAATACCTCCCTCGATTCGGGACAGACCATCTCCTTCCCACAAAAGTGCGGTACAAATAACGATTGAAAATAGCATCAACAGACCATCTCTTCTCAACCATGCTGGCCTAATTTCCAAAGGCTTGAACGCCACTACAATACCCAAAACTAGAGTGATTTGTACTAACACTGAACCGTAAATATTCCCAATCGCTAAATCCATCATTCCAGGATCTGCTCCTGATGAAGCTGAAGCTGTTGCTGTAACCAAAATTTCAGGTAGCGATGTTCCAATACTCACAATCGTCAAACCGATTACTACCTCAGCCATTCCTGCCCTTCTTGCTAATCCTTTTGCTCCTTCAACGAAGAAATCAGCAGAGGTTATCAGTAAGGCTAAAGCAATCACAATTAATACTACTAGAATCCCAATATTTGTCCAATCGTTTTTTGCAGTTACTCCACCTAAAATTGCTAATGTTAAGAAGAGTGCAAATGATATCAATAATGCGTTCCACTGCAGGAGGGCCCCGATGCCTTGCTCTTTGACACCCTCCCCCATGAACTTTGATAAAATGAACTCCTCTTTGATGGTTGCCTAGAGATATAGACAAAACTGATGAATGTAAGTCTTGACGACAGGTTGTGTGGAACAGATACTTTGCAGAATTTAGTGGAACATTCTTGATGGTTTTACTTGGTTGTGGTTCTGTAGCATTAAACTGGAGTCCTCTAGCTATTAGTATCACTTTTGGTCTAGCTGTTTTTACTGCAATAATGATATTTCAACCAATATCTGGGGCTCACATTAATCCCGCAGTTTCAATCGCTTTTGCAGCCAAAGGAGATCTCGAAGTCGAAGCACTTCCGGGTTACATAATTGCTCAATGTATGGGTGCATGGTTCGCTGCAATGGTAGTTATGGATGGAGCAACAACGCCCAATATTTCTATTCCTGGTTCTTGGGGAATTGAAATCGCAATAACCCTACTTTTGATGTATTCAATCCATGTTCTAGTTAGAAGGAAGGTTAGTCTATTCACATTAGCATTTGGAGTTGGTTTAGTAGTAGCAATACTGTCATATTGTTTTGGGGAATATACCGGCGCAAGTATGAATCCGGCTCGAACTTTGGGGCCAAATATTGTAACTGGCAATGGTAATTTAATTCTATATATCGTTGCACCAGTGATTGGAGCAGTGCTATCTAACTTCATCCCTGAACCACTTGACGAAGAGCTTTGATTACATGCTGTAAGTCAGGAACAGTGTGATTTTCTAATGGAGGAGAGAATGGCACTGGAGTATCTAATGCTCCGATAACAAGAGGTGCAGACTCCAAAGCATAGAACGATTCTTCAAGAATTCTAGATTGCATAGAGTGCCCAATTCCTCCAAACCATTGCCCTTCTTGAAGGATAACTAAACGTCCTGTTCGGGTAACACTAGATACACAAGTATCCGCATCAAATGGAATCAAAGTTCTAACATCAATAATCTCTACTTCAATATCATCTTTCGAAAGTTCATCGGCTGCCTGCTTAGCGATATGTAACATGGCCCCCCATGTTACTAGTGTAACATCTCTGCCACCTCTTACAACACCGGCTTTTCCAATTTTCAATTTCTTGCCTTCTGATATCGCCTCAATAACAGGTTTAGTATCGACTTTCTGATTGATATTTTGACCCCAGCCAGTTAATCCGCCTCGCAACCCATACAATCCAATATGCTCGAGGAATAACACTGGATCATCTAACTCTGCTGCTTCACGTAGTAAATCGTAGGCATCTTGAGGAGTTCCTGGTGCTACTACTACTAATCCTGGATCATTTGCATACCATGATTCGATCATATTTGCGTGGAAAGGTCCACTTCTAGTCCTAGCACCCAATGGTATCCTGACTGTTAATGGTACCTTAGCGCCCCATCTCCATCTAAGCATAGCTGCATTATTCAACAATGCATTATGAGCAAGAGCAGCGAAGCCGCCAAATTGAATTTCAGCCATTGGCCTCATTCCAGACAATGCTGCGCCTGTTGCTGAATGAATGATTACAGCTTCACAAAGTGGCATATCAAGCAATTTATCTTGATGCCCATTTGCTTTTAGAGGAATGTTCATACCAAATGCACCGGCTATCTCCATGTCTTCTCCCATGAAAATTGTAGATTCCCCATATTGTTCTGCAATATCACACATCGCTTGTTGAATTGCACGTGAATAAGTCCAACCTCCACTCTCATCATATTCAAGTAAGGACTCGCCTACATCTAATGCTGCTGGAACTTCTTCTAATATAGAGGCACCACTTAATCTCTTGAGATGATCTTCGTGGGTATCAGCATCATGCAATGAAGTTATACCTTTAGTAACGGTCTCAGGATTAGCCCAATCCATTTGTTCAACATGGTCACGAGCAGAATTAACCAACTCTGTTTCTTCAGCTTCCATAATAGAGAGTTCTTCTTCAGTTATACCCAGAGAAAGTAAAAGATTGCGATGTGTTGGAATTGGATCTTTTGCTTCCCAGTAAGACAGTAATTCACGATCAACATATCCCGGAGGAGTTCCAGATTGTGCTCCCAAATACAAATCATCATGATGGTGCGCATGCCCACATCCACGCATAGTTTCAACGTGGATTAGAGTTGGCCCGCCGCCAGATAAAGCAAATTCCCTTGCACAAGCAACGGATGCATGCCATGATGCAGGGTCTGAGCCATCAATAGTCCATGATGGCATTCCCATAGCAACCGCTTTATCGGCCCATAACTCAACATTTGATTGATTAACTGGAGGTGTATCTAAAGCAATTTGATTATTTTGAAGAATGTAGGATATTGGTAAACCCCTAGTCGATGCTAAATTTAGTGCCTCCCACCATTCACCAGAAGAGGATGAACCTTCCCCGATACAAGCTAGATGGAACCTATCTTCGCCTTTCTTCCAAGATGAGAGTGCCATTCCAGTCATAGTTACTGAAGCGATAGGTAGGGGGGCCGTTGGAGGTAAGACTCCTCGATGAAAACACCCTACGTGTAAATCTCTACCACCTGCTCCTTCAATACCACCATTCATCACAGATTCTGCTTTACCCATTTGAGCAGTCATGATATCTACAGGAGTATCTCCCATAGCCATACATAGGCCAATATCTCGTATCATTGGAGCAATGAAATCGCCATCATAAGGTGAATCTGGTAGGTTTTCACGATTCCTCTTTAGTGCAGTTGCAGCAGCAACACAAGCCTCTTGCCAAGTTGAACGGAAACCCTTTCCGCCAAATTTCCCACCATCTGGAGTGTCCATCCCTTCCGCAAATATCTCCTTTAGATGTGAGTCCAAACCACGAGTCCTTGTCATCATCCTCTGCCATTCCATCCTCATATCGTTGGTAATGGACATGTAATGAGCTAGACGTCTTAAGCAAAGAGCAATATCAATAATGAATCTATCAGCTCTTCTAGTCAAGTGTAAATTTGAATCTCGCATTGGAATAATTTCTCCATCAGTTAATCCTTTCACTTTGAGTCTACCAGAAAGTCCCTGTCGTAGAGCATCAACAAATCGATTAGAAAATTCATGCCAGGATGATCCATCAAACGACTTCTCATCACGATGGACAAAGTCCCATACTGCTGCAACAAGTTGCAAATGACCATCATGTCTCTCCGCAGTAAATCGTAATAACTCACTCTTCGCAGCATCTGCAGGCAATGAATTGATGAATTCTAATTCCGATTTAGGAGTCCAATTAGCACCACGAATCGTCGGCAATTGTCCTTGAGCCATGGTGCATCCCAATACTCCGAGAAGGCTTTTTCTTATCAGCCATGCCATAGATACGAATTATTCCGATTCGAAGCGTTTCGACATTTCAGAGTTGTAACAATCATCCAATAATTGCCGATTAGTTAAGGTAATAACTAGCCCAATAAACATTGGAATTGCTAGAATCCCAAGGGTAATTCCCCATGAATTTGTGTAATCATACACTGGTCCAATGACCATAGGACCGACAATTGTACCGGCAGCCCAAGCAGTTCCGAATGCTCCGAATGCAAGTCCTGCCCCACCCTTACCATAGACTTGGCTTGTCGCAGTATCGACCATTGGTAACATTGGAACTTGTGCTGCAGATATTGCGAATTGGAAAATTCCAAGAATTACAATAATACAATACGCTGCTAGGGTAGTATCGCTTATCGAATGTGCCACATAACCAGCTGCCAACATTGCAACTGTAACAACATACCAACCAATAGTCATGTAGCGCACTGGACCATTTTTATCAACCAGAGCACCCCACATCCATCCTCCTATTCCTTGAGCTACAACCATTACAAGAAGTACTGCTCCAATCCAAGCAGCATTCAATCCAAGGTTATCTTCCAAAAATAACGGGATTCCTGCTTCTAATGCACCAGTGGCTAATGTAGTCATCATGACTAGTAAACCAATTCTGAAAAGTACTGGGTTTTGAATAAATACTCTTAGTGGCACTGATCCTTGAGCTGGCTCACCTCCACGCCCCAGTTCTCTAGTTGTAACATAGACTATTGGAATTATTAGTGCAGTAATCAAGGCCAATCCAATAAATGCATATTCTGGACCGATTGTATATGCTACTCCACCTATCACTGGACCTAACAATCCTCCGATAGTTGCCATTGCGATTAATTTACCAGATATTTCTCCAAAGTTTGTCGGCCAAATATCACTTGCTGCAGCGAAACCGGCAGTCAATATTGCAGCTCCTGATGCGCCATGTATCAACCTTGCAATTGCTAAAACAATGAAACCGTCGACCACTGTTACTTTCATGGCTACGAGATAAAGGAGAGAAGCTACTGTTAATGCGAATAGTGAGAATAATATTGTTCGACCTGCTCCTAATTTATCGGTTATACGACCAGTTTTAGGACCCAAGAAGAACAACGGAACAGCCCACAATGAAACCAATAATGTAGCTTCAGTATTGGATAAATCAAATTCCTGTTTCCAAGATGGTAAAATTGGAACAATGAATGCGTATCCTAAGAAATCAACCATAAATGCACAGGCTAACGCCCAGAAGGCCCACTTTTTTTCTGTTTCATTCATTCTTCTTCATCTCCTTCCGGGAGTGAAGATAAAACATCTCCAAGCATTTCAGTGATATCTTCAATTCGGGTTCTCAATGTAATGTCAGAGACATTACCTGGCTTTCCAACATCCCACATCAACTCATAAGCAGACTCAGTTACTAAACGTGTGAAAGCCAATACTGCTGGATCAATTACTATCTGA
>MDTG01392256.1_pt1 | contig 18252 bp, 18 predicted proteins | sample 811421 | NCBI WGS metagenome assembly MDTG01 (sample SAMN05326645, study PRJNA326480) | marine metagenome | isolation source: seawater | place: Pacific Ocean: South East | collected 2011 | reverse complement strand
TTTTAAAATAATTGGAAAGGGATATTTAGATTGGAAAATAAACTTTAATACATTAATTGATGCATTAAAGTTTTCTATAGAAAATGATTCTGGTAAATCTTTTCAGTCTCATTATTGGCCTAAAAGCAGACTTGTAACATTAAAAAACAAAGAAAAAATTATAAAATCTTTGATGTAAAATTTTTAATTTCGTAATGTAGATAAATCACAAAATCAAGGTAATGCTGTAAGACCTCCATCTACAATTAACTCTATCCCAGTAATATAAGAAGATGAATCTGAAAGCAGGAACATAGTTGCATTAGCAATATCTTTTGCAGTTCCTAAACGTCCAAGCGGGACATAATTAGAGACCTGGTTTGCTAACTTTTTATCTTCAGTCCAACGTTTTTGAAGAGGTGTATGAATGGCTCCAGGGAGTATAGCGTTCGATCTAATATTGTTTTCTGCTAATTGAATTGCTAAAGATTTTGACAATGCCAGGAGCCCCGCCTTACTAGCTCCATAGGCATCTTGGGCTTTTTTATCTCCTCTTATCGCTTGGATAGATGAAATATGAACTATGGAACCACTTCCAATATTTTTCATCCAAGGAACAGTAAATCTTGTTGCTAAGGCTGCCCCTTTTAAGTTTATCTCAATAACTCTATCCCAAACTTCCAAATCAACATCAATTAATGATTTATCTTTATCAAACCATAATACACCAGCGCAATTAACTAAATAATTAACTCCTCCTTTATTCTTAGCAAAATCATCTATGATTTTTTTAAGGCTTTTTTTATCAGTCACGTCGCCTTCAATGAAAACACTGTTTTTGGGAAGTTTTTCTTGAGGTGGTTTCAAGTCAATCATTAATACGTCAATATGATTTTCTGATAGCATTTCACTAATAGAAAAACCCATACCACCACTTGCGCCAGTAATTATTGCAGATTTAAAATTTTTATTCATATGGTTCTCTATAAGAATCTCTCACTAATATAAATATATTCATCAAAATAGAAAATAAATTTATTGTCCTCTAATTAAATCCGCTCCTTTTTCTGCTATCATAATTGTTGGTGCGTTCGTGTTTCCTGATACTATTTGAGGCATTATTGATGCATCCACTATACGTAAACCACTCATGCCATATACCTCTAATTTATCGTTGACTACATCGCCCTGTCTAATATTAGGGCCCATTTTGCAAGTTGAAGTGGGGTGATATAACGTAACTCCAGTTTGCTTGGCATAATCGATCAAATCTTCGTTTGAACGCAAATTTTCCCCTGGTTTTGTTTCTCTAATAATTTCCCTTGTCATTAAATCAGAACCCATGATTTCTCTAGCTATTTTCATACCAGCAATATGTACTTGTTGATCTAAATGATTTTCCAAATAGTTAGGTTGAATTTTGGGAGGAGAAAAAGGGTTTTTTGATGTGATATGAACATGTCCTTTGCTTTTCGGTTTAAGTTGGCATGGACCCAAAGTTATGCCTGGAAATTTGTGGAAAATACGTTTTTCAGGGTTTTCAAAACTGGCATGAGCTATGTGAAATTGTATGTCAGGGTTTTCTAATGTATTATTGCTTTTAACAAAACCTCCTAAAATTCCTGCTGGAAGTGAAAGAAGACCTTTTCTTAAAAATAGAAATTTTAGTATTTCAATTAAAAAAGGAATACCTCGAGCTGACTTATTAAGGGATATATTTCTCTTTAATTCCCATGATAATCTTGAAATAAAGTGGTCAGATAGATTGTTACCCACTCCAGGAACTTCATTTCTAACGGCAATTCCAAGATTTTTTAAGGTTTGAGGTTCCCCAATACCAGAAAGTTCTAGAATCTGAGGGGAATTAATAGTTCCAGCAGAAATTATTACTTCTTGATTAACATATAATTTCTTTTCTAGATTTTGTTGAAAGTAATTAATACCTATGACCTTCCTTGAATTGCTGGTTTCAAAATCATTATTTTGAAAAATTAGAGATTTTACATGACAATTCGTAAGAACATTTAGATTTTTTCTATTTTTGATTGGGTCCAGAAAGGAATGCTTAGTTGAAGCTCTTAATCCATTTTTTTGAGTGACTTGATAATATCCAAACCCTTCTTGAGATTTACCATTGAAGTCATTGTTTTTTGGATAACCGCAAGTTTCCGCAGCAATGATTAATTTATCAAGAATTTCATAATTTGATCTAATATCAGCAACATTCAATGGTCCTCCTATGCCATGAAACTTTTTATTTAAATAATCTTTTCTTAAAGAATTTTTTTCAATTTCTTCTGAGTTTTGTGAACGAGTAAAATAAGGGAGCAAATCTTTAAAAGCCCAACCCTTATTTCCAAGCTTTGACCAGCTATCGTAATCTGCTGCCTGACCTCTAACGTAAAGCATACCATTTATTGCTGAAGATCCTCCCAAAACTTTTCCACGAGGAAAATCTATGTTTCGATTATTTAATACTGAGCTTGATTGGGTTTTATACATCCAGTTTATATTGGGATTTAACATTGTTTTTACATATCCAGCCGGAATATGAATTAGAGGATTTATATCATTTCCTCCAGCCTCTATAAGAGTTACCGTACATTTTGGATTTTCAGTAAGACGAGAAGCTAGAACACAACCAGCAGATCCAGCGCCAACAATTATGTAGTCTGATTTAATATTCATAATTTAAATAAACTAAGTGCTTTTATAAATAACCTATTGACAGATAAAACATTGTCTAGTTTTTTATTTTTATAATAATTTTAGAAACTTCATCAATATTGAGAAAATTATATTCTTTTATTATGGAATTCTGGCAAGAAAAAGTTGATTTAGCAGTAGCCTTTAGGTGGACAGCGAAACTGAATATGCATGAGTCAATTGCCAACCATTTTTCACTTGGGGTAAATGATCGTGGGACAAAGTTTTTGATTAATCCAAACCAAAGCCATTTTTCTCAGATTAAGGCTAGTGATATTCTTCTTTTGGATGCAAATAATCCTGATACTCTCAAGCATCCAAATGCTCCTGATCCATCAGCTTGGGGGTTGCATGGTTCAATTCATAGACTTTGTCCTCATATTCGTTGTGCAATGCATATTCACCCAACTTTTGCAACTGTTCTGGCATCTTTGGCTGACAGTAATCTTCCGCCTATTGATCAGAATGCCGCTACATTTTATGGTAAAGTAATCATTGATGAAAATTTTGGTGGAATTGCTTTGGAATCAGAAGGAGAAAGGTGCGCCAAACTTTTGAAAGATAAAAATATTCAAATATTGGTTATGGGCAATCATGGTATCCTTGTTTTCGGGAATACTGTTTGTGAAGCATTTAATAGGATGTATTACTTTGAAAAAGCTGCTCAAAATTATATTAGAGCTCTTCAAACAAACCGTCCTTTGAGAATAATGTCAGAAAAAATTGCAAAAAAAGTATCCAAGGATCTAAACGAATATTACAAAAACTATAAGCATTTAGATGCCTTGAAGATGATTTTGGATAAAGAAGGCTCTGATTATGCCAATTAGTTCATCTAATAAAGAAAAACAAGTTTTAGCTACAAACGCTGCTTCAAGCGGGATTAAGCTAGACAAAAAAATTATGAAAAAATTTGCGAAAAGAAGTGATGTTCCTGGAATTTTATTTCTAATAAAGCTTTTTTTAGTACTAATGTTATTGGGTTTTTTTGTTTATGAATCCATAGGAACATTATGGTTAATACCTGCTGAACTTTTATATGGGACTGTTTTAACAGTATCTATGTATTCTCTAAGTCATGAAGCTGCACACGGAACAGCATTTAAATCTCGGTGGGTTAATGAAGTTGCCTTTTGGATATCATCTTTAATTTATATGGAAGAGCCCCTACATAGAAGATATACTCATACGAATCACCATACTTTTACTTGGCATGTTGGAAAAGATACTCAAATGCCATTTGATACTCCAATGAACTTTAGAAGTTGGGTATTAGAAATTTCAGGATTAGCGTTACTTAAATTTCATATTGGTGCAATGAAAAATTTAGTTCTTAAAAAATATACTGAACAAATGAGGCTAGCTGTTCCTGCTGAAAAACTTCCAAAACTAACCTTAAATGCCAGAATTTTCTTATTAATTTATTTTGGAATTTTTATATTTATAATTAATGGTTTCATGTGGCCATTTTGGTTTATTATTCTTCCAAGAATTATGGGGACACCAATTTTTATGATGTTTGGCTTAATTCAGCATGTGGAGTTGAAGGAAAATTCATCTTCAATACTTGAAAGCACAAGATCGTTCAATACCAATTGGTTTGTGGGGTTAATTTATATGAATATGAACTTTCATGTTGAGCATCATTTATATCCACAAATTCCTTTTCATAGTTTACCAAAATTAAATAAAGTTATTTCATATCAACTTCCAAAACCAGATCCAGGTTTTTGGAAAACAAATTGGGAAGTTTTGTTAGTTGTTATAAAAAGAAGCTTAGGATTAAATACCAAAGCAAATTCTATTAGACAGGCGCCTCATATGATAACTAATGGATTTTATAATTCAATTTCCAAAAAATCTATGTAAGCTTTTTCTTTATTTATTAGGAATTATTAAAATGGATAATTCAAATTTATTTCAAAAATATAATAATGAACTAGATAAGTATAATAAAGATGGCTTTCTTTCACCTGTAACTATTCTAAATAATGAGCAGGCATTATTTCATAGGCTAGAATTAGAAAAAGCTGAGAATATAATAGGTCCTTTGCATTATAAATCCAAAGTTCATACAATTTTGGAATCTCCATACAAATTAGCAACTAATAAAATCATTTTGGATATTGTTGAAACAATACTTGGCCCTAATATTCTACTTCATAATACTACATATGTAATTAAAGAACCAAAATCTTTGGCTCACGTTAGTTGGCATCAAGATTTAACATATTGGGGTTTTAGTGACGATGATCAGGTTTCTGTTTGGTTGGCGCTTTCTGATGCGAATGAATTAAGTGGGGCGATGAAAATGATTCCAGGAAGTCATCAATTAGGAAGGATGGATCATATAATTACAGAAGACGAAAATAATGTTTTGCATCAGGGACAAACTGTCAAAGGTATTGATGAAGATAAATCTGTCTTATGCTCCCTTATACCAGGCCAAGCATCTTTTCACCATGGATGGACTTTACATACATCTCAATCTAATCAAAGTGATGATCGAAGAATAGGTTTGAATATTCAATATCTTTCTACACATATAAAACAAATAAAGCATGATGATGATACAGCAATTTGTGTGCGAGGAGTTGATGAGTATAAAAATTTTAAAACTGATCTGCCTGCAAAAAGGGATTTGGATCCACGGGCTCTTAAAAAATTTAAATATTTGAATGATTTGTATAAGCAAACTGCGGGGAGCCAATAAAAAATATTATATATTGAAGCAATAACTAAAAAATTTTATTTATTACTCATGATTTAAATAGGGAATTGTTTCTATATTGAAAATTTCATGATGTTTTTCACCATTTTCAATTCTCTTAATAATATCTTGTTCCATTTTTATTCTGTCTTTAGATTCAATAAGAATTTTAAATGATTGTTTTAATGGAATTACGGCTATACCATCATCATCTCCGATAATTATATCTCCAGAGTTAACTGAAACATTTCCACAGCTGATAGGTACATCTATCATACCTCCCCCTCCTTTTGTAGGTCCCGTAGGTACATTGCCTGCAGCAAAAACTGGTAAAGACATTTTTATTATTTCATCTATGTCTCTAATAGAGCCATCAATTACTAAACCATTTAATCCAATTGAAATGGCTGAACGGTTCATTAGTCCACCCCATACTGCTCGATCAACAAAACCTCCACCTTCAACTACAAGGACATCACCTTTTGACAGAATTGTTAATGCTGCGTGTAAAGCAGAATTATCGCCATGGGTGATTGATACAGTTCTAGCTTGACCAATTATTTTCATCCCTCTTTTTACAGGAGAGATCCTTTCTGCCATAATGTTTTGTCGGTTCATGCAATCACCAGCAATTGCTGAGGGTATTTGAGACCATTCTGAAAAGATTTCATTAGATAATTTTTCAAACTTTATATTAGCTCTTTTTATACTCATAATTTTATGACCTTAAATGATTTATCCATTTTAAGAATACTAATTTGCTGCGAAACCAATACCTGGTTTTTTATATTCCTCTCGTGGTGGTGCAAAAAAATCAAAAATAATGGCTCCATCAGTTCCTCCAATAATTCCATGGCTTGTTTCACCAGGTGTACACCAAAAGTCTCCTTTTTTTACTGGAATTTCTTCATTGTCTTGAATTCTTATTGCTGAACCTGAAATCAAAACACTCCACTGTTCTTGGGGGTGATGATGGATCTTCCCTTTAGCGTTTGGATCAATTTGAACAATAGAAACCATCGCTTGTTCTCCAGGGAAAATGCTAGTTTTAATTCCTTCAGCAAGTTTTCTAGAAATACCTTGAGACAAATCATCTAAATTGAAAAAATATTTATTTTTTTGCATTTTAATTTTCTACCTTTCTAATCATTAATAAGAGCGAGGCACTTCTAGAACATGTCAGCGATATAGCTTAAAATCAAATTAAAACTTGATTAATTATAAATCTATTCTATGGACATTATATTCATAATATTTAAGTTATGAAATGTATAAATTACTGATAAAATTGATAAAATGAATTAAAAAAATTTATGAAAACTGAATTTCAAATATTATTAATAGAAAAAAAGTAAACATATACTTTTGCTGAATTTAAATAGGTCGGAATATTTTAATGCTTTTAATCCATTAATGGTAGATGATATAAAATATTTTAATGCTGCATTTAATGAAAAACGCGAACTTAATTCTAAAGGTCAGTAATCAATGGCTGATTTAGTTTCAATTCGCGAAGTTGGATTAAGAGATGGACTTCAACTATCTAAAACACGGTTATCTACGAAAACCAAACTAGAATGGTGCAAAGAACAAGCATCAATTGGCTTTAAAGAGATTGAGGTAACTTCTTTTGTTCCAGCTTCAATACTTCCTCAATTTTCTGATGCATTGGTCGTTCTTAGAGAAGCTCAAAAGAATGAAAGTCTTCTTGCTTCTGTATTAGTGCCTAATTACAGAGGAGCAGTAAATGCTTTAGTCGCTGGAGCAAAAAAAATTTCTTTTGTGATTTCTGCAAGTGATGCTCATAATCACTCTAATGTTAATTGTTCTATTGAGAAATCTTTGAGCATGCTTAAAGATTTTATAGAAGAGTGTAAAATAAAAAATTTATATGGTTCTGTTTTAATTTCTGGAGCGATATCAACAAGTTTTGGATGTTCAATACAGGGAAGGGTTTCCCCAAAAAAAGTTTGTGAAATTGCAGAGAAAATGGCTTTTCTAGGGGTGGATGAAATTAGTTTGGCTGATACTGTTGGTTATGCTAACCCATCTCAAGTATCAGAGCTTTTTAGAAATTTATTAAACCTTAAAGGTAAAGTTGAATTAGCAGGACATTTTCATGATACTCGAGGCATGGGTTTGGCAAATGTTTTATCTGCTTTTAATGTTGGAGTTAAAAGGTTTGATGCTTCATTGGGTGGTTTGGGAGGTTGTCCATTCGCTCCAGGAGCTTCAGGGAATATAGCGACCGAAGACTGTGTTTATATGTTTGAAAGTATAGGGGTATATTCAGGAGTTGATATTAATAATTTACTGAAATTAAGAAAGAAATTAAATAAATGGATGTTTAAAGATAAACTTTTTGGACATTTGTTAAATTCAGGGTTGCCAAAGGGCTTTAATTAAAATGCATAATTTGATTAAGTTTTCTAAGGTTCTGATAATTTAGTTATAATCCTATTAAATCCTCAAAGAATTTCACCTTTTTCACCGTACATTGGAAGTGCCAGAGAAGATCAATGTTGAGGTTTCATAACTTCAGGACGAGCTAATTCAATTGGTCTTTTTCCCTTATTTTCCAAGTGCTTAATAAGGTATCTTTTATTAAGTATGTCTTTATGCATTCAACTTTTCTTTATCTTTAAGAAAATGTTATTTTTTATTTAATAATATAAATATATAATAATTAAACATAATACTATGATGGAGCCTAAAATGGATTATAAAATTAAAGGTAAAAGGGCACTAGTAATTGGAGCTAGTAAGGGTTTAGGAGCTGCAAGTGCCAAATTACTTGCTGAAGAGGGTGTTGAAGTTTTTGCTGCTGCTAGAAATATAGATAAAATCAACGATTGGGCAAAAGATTTATCAGTATCTTCTTATCAATTAGATTTGACAAACTCTAAATCAGTATCTGATCTTGAAAAAATTATTTTGGAAGAAGGTTTTGATATATTAGTTAACAATTGTGGAGGACCGCCTGCTGGCTCAGCTAGAGACCAAAGTTCAGAAAGTTGGCAATCAGCTTTTAATTCTATGGCTTTGCCAATGTATCAGTTTACAAATGCTGCTATTCCCAAAATGATTGAAAAAAAATGGGGAAGAATAATTTCAATAGGTTCTTCAGGTATAGAACAACCAATCCCAAATCTGGTTTTATCAAACGGTGTTCGGGGAGCAATTGCGGGTTGGTCAAAAACACTGGCTGCTGAAGTTGCACAATATGGAATTACCGTTAATATGGTTTTGCCTGGAAGAATATCCACTGATAGACTAAGAGAGTTGGATGAAGGAAAGGCAAATAGGACAGGTTTAAGCTATAAACAGGTTGTTTCTGATGCTTTCAACACTATACCAGCAAAAAGATATGGTGAACCTGATGAGTTTGCAGCGGTAGTGACTTTTTTAGCGAGTGAATTAGCCAGTTATGTAACTGGCTCAATGATTAGAGTTGATGGTGGTGTGACTATGGGATTATAAATAGAATTATCCACCAAGAAATAATCTTCTTACTTCTGGGTTTTTTAATACGTTCTCACCTGTGTCTGCAATAGCAGTCTCTCCAGATACTAATACATAACCAATGTCTGCAAAAGCGAGACCTTTTTTTGCATTTTGCTCTACCATAATAATTGTCTTACCATCTTTCTTTTGAAGGTCGTCTAATATTCCAAACACCATATCAATAAACCTTGGCTCTAAACCAATAGAAGGTTCATCGACTAATAGGACATTGGGTTGCATTACAAGAGCTCGAGAAATTTCTAGCAATCTTCTTTCTCCTCCTGAAAGTATGCCTGCCGGTTTATTTCGTCTTGCAGCTAACCTATCATATTTATCAAAAACCATTTCTGTGGCTTCTTTTGCTTCAGAAGGTTTATTTTTCAAAAAACCTCCCATTAATAGGTTTTCCTCAACAGTCATTTGTGGAAAAACGGATTTATCTTGAAGAATATAAGCTATTCCAGATTTAGATAGTTTATCAGAAGGGCTTAGACCGGTAATATCTTGGCCTTCAACTGCGATACTTCCAGAGAAAATATTGGTAAATCCAAAAATAGAATGAAGAACTGTTGATTTCCCTGCTCCATTGGGTCCAATTAAGCATAAAGACTCACCTTTCCCAATAGTTAAATTAAAGTCATGCAAAATTTCCATTTTTCCATAACCGGCTTTTAAATTTTTGATTGTTAAAAAAGTTTCTGATTTTGAAAGTTTATTCAAATCTGATAGTTTAGGTCCTGAAGAAGAAATTTTTGCAGCTTGTTTAGCTACTTCGTCAACAGATAAAACTACGTCAACAGAGCCAGAGCCATAACCACTAATATTTTTTTTGTCTTTAGACATTAGTGCCCTCCAAGATATGCATCAATAACACGCTTATCATTTTGAAGATCCTTTGGTTCACCGTTAGCAAGCATCTTACCATTAGCAAGGCAATAAATATGATTGGCTAAGTTCATTATAACCCTCATATTATGTTCTATGACACATAATGTTATGCCAAGCTCCTCATTGGCTTTTCTTAATCTGTCAATTAAACCATTTATCAAAGTAGGGTTAATTCCAGCAGTAGGTTCATCTAAAAGCAAAACTTTAGGATCATTCATAAGGGCCATAGCAAATTCAAGCAATTTTTGCTGACCAAAGGAAAGGTCGCCAGAAATAAGATTTCTTTTTGAATATAGACCAACAAATTCCAAAAGATTCTCAGCTCTTTCTCTAATCTCCCCTTTTCTGCTAGCAAAGATACTATTTTTTGAGCCATCTCTATGAGAAATAGAAATTTGCATATTATCAACACAATCCATTTTTGAATAAATTCTCGTTTGCTGAAATGTTCGAAGCATTCCTAACCTAGCTATATCACCAACTAATAAATGAGATATCTCCTGGCCTTCAAATTTGATAGAACCATTATCAATAGGATGATAACCAACAATAGAATTAAATAATGTCGTTTTCCCGCACCCATTGGGTCCAATAATCCCTGTAATTGAACCTTTTTTTACATTTAAAGTAACGTCAATATTAGCTTTAACTCCTCCAAATGATTTAGAAACACTTTCTACTTTGATAATCTCGGACATATATTATGTTTCCTTTTGAGATGTGTCGGAACTTGACTGGTCTACAACTATACCAAACATTTCAGGGTATTTTGTTTGTAACCATCCCATTATACCTTGTTGAAAATAGACGATATTGATGATCAATATCATTCCTAAAGTTACCCATTGCCAACCTAAAAGGTAAGTCCAAGTTGTTTCTTTAACTACATGAAAAATAATAGCCCCTAATACTGGCCCCCATAAGGTACCTTTCCCACCTAACAAAACACATGCAACCATAAAAATACCAAAAGTTGGAATTGGATAGGCAACTTCTTTATCAATAAATCCTGCCAAATTGCCTGCAACTGCACCCATGGCACCCATGAAAATCGCTGTTACTCCCCATCCGATTTGCTTATAAATAAGTGTAGGTAAGCCCATGGCTTCGGCTTTGTCTTCATCATCTCTAATTGCATTAATCGCCAAGCCATATTGAGTTGATAACATCCAACGTATAACAAAATGAGCAATTATTGTAATTATGAAACATAGAATATAGAAAAAGACTGACCTCATTTCTATATCTCCAGGGAATAAAGGCATTGATATGCCTGATGCGCCCCCAACATAATCAATAGTTATTGTAATTTCTGCAGCGGCTATGGCCAGTCCCAGAGAACCAATTGCAAAATACGGCCCTCTTAATCCAAACATAAAAGTACTAAAAATTAATGCTAAAGCTAATGCAGCTATAGATCCGCCTAAAATTCCCAAAAATATGCCCCAATAATATTCTTGATTTGTAAACTCTGGTTTTACTGCTCCCATAGCTGATGTGTAGGCAGCCACTCCTGGTTCATAGAAAATAGATATTTGGATTATGGCAGAAACATACATGCCAACACCAAAAAAAGTAATATTACCTAATGAATTGTAGCCCATCTGACCCCCAAGGATATCCCAAGTGGAAGCCATTAATACCATCATCCATAAATAAGCAATTGAAAGTGTGTAGTCTGGGAAAAGGATAGGTCCAAAAATACCAAAAAGACCAAGGCCTAAATACGTGATCAATTCTCTTCTATTTTTCATCGAACAACCTGCCTATTTCGTCGCATGTTTATTTGGCGAATAATTAAAACTATAACCAAAATTGAAACAGGAGCGGCAACTTCGTAAGCAGTTCCGAGAATAGCTCCAACATATTTTTCAAAGAGACCAATTCCAAACCCTGCACTAATAACAGCGGGTAAATTTCCTAATCCAGCCGCTGTAACAATAGCAAACGATCTTACTGAATAAGTGATGCCATAAAATGGCTGAATAACCCATATCACTGAAACGAAAACTCCAGCTGCACCGCATATTGCTGAGTTAAGAGAGAAGGTAAATGCATAGACTTTATCAGTATCTATACCTAAAACACGAGCTGCTCTAGGGTCTTGAGCTGTAGCCCTAATTGCTTGGCCTGTTCGAGATCTTTTCATAAAAATTACAATTATAATAGATAAGATAGCAGCCAGTATTAGTGAAATAATTTTTATTAATGGTATAGTGACAAATCCATCAAAAGCATCATAGACAGGAAGTTCCATGTCAATGATTTGAACCTCGGGTCCCCAAATTAGATTCATAACTTGTTGCATCAAAAGAGATAAACCAAAAGTTGCCAAAAGAGAGGTGAACATATCTTGGTCTATAACTCTTTTAATAATTAGTTTATAAATTATCCAGCCATAAATAAACATTATAAACATTACAACTGGTAATATGATAAATAAGGGGATTTTATATGCCCCCAAAGCAAAGGACAAATAACCACCCATTATAACAAAATCACCTTGGGCAAGGTTTTTAATATTCATTACGCCCCATACAAGGGCTAAACCATAGGCACTTAAAGCGAAAACAGCTCCAAGGAATATTCCTTCTAAAATAACTTGAACATTTATTATGGGAGCCCAAACAAATAGGAGTTGAAGATTATCAATCATTAATAAGTTCGCTAATCAAAATTTGTAAACTAATAAGAATTTTAAAATAATAAGGAAGCATTATCGCTTCCTTATTATTTTATCAATAGTAATTAGTAAGAAACGTTTCTAGGATAAGCCATATCATCAGCTGTTTCTACTAAGTTATATTTTCCATCTGCATCAATCTGACGCATAAACATTGGTTTAGCAATATTATTTCCAGCTTCTGAAAATTTTATATCGCCATAAAATGTTTCCATTTCAACTGCTGAGATAGCATCTCTTACAGTGTCTTGGTCAAAGCTATTTGCAGCCTCAAAAGCTTTAGCCCATACATATACAGCTGCAGAAGCCTGAGCTGATTGGTATGGTACTGAAGTGTAACTTGTATAATCTTTTTTGAAGCCTGCATTCCACTCAGCCGCACTACCAAACATGGGGTCTGATTTTGATAATCCTTCAACCCATTGAGTTGGGCATAAGAAACCATTAGCAGCTTTTGGAAACTTTTCCTGAACTTTTGCTGCTTCACAATGAGTAAGAGCGATCATTGGAACATTAACTTTCATTTCATTGATTTGTCTTGCAGCGGTTGCAGCACCTTTTGAATGACCAGAAATTATTAAAACGTCTGGTTTCAGTGCTTTAACTTTTGTTAAGGTTGTAGACATATCTGAAAGGTCAGCAGGAAGCTGATCATCTATGACGGCTTTCATGCCATACTTCGCCATAGTATCTACAACTCCAGCACGCACGTCCATTGAAAAGGGGTCACCTTCAAATGCCATCGCAACTTTAACTTTTGATGGGTCACTTGATTTATCTGCCGCTAGTTCTATTGCAGTTGACAAATATTGTTCGGATGTTGAAAGCACTGCAAATAAATATTTATAACCTTGAGTAAATAAAGATCGAGATGCGCCTTCAGCTTCAACCATTGGAACACCAAATTTTTCAGAAACTGCGGCTACAGCTTTTGTCATGCCAGAACTGTATGGGCCAAGCATGAATTCAATCCCATCTTGTTGAATTAATCTTTCAGCAAGTTGTGCTCCACGAGCAGGGGTTGATTCGTCGTCATAGTATTTAACTGCAAGTTTATAGCTTTTTCCACCAACTTTAACTCCACCAGCATTATTAATTATCTTAACTGCATAGTCATATCCACGTTGAGTGTGAAGTCCATTTGTAGCATACTTTCCAGTTAAAGAAATTGATGATCCTAAAGTAATTGTGTCACCTTCAACCTTAGCAGACGCAATTCCAATAAAACCTGCTATGGTAACCGCAATAGCAGTAACCATACCAACAGCATATTTAAAAATCATTTTTCCCTCCGATAATTTTTAAAAAAATTTAATTAATTTATTCTTGGTTAACTTACATAAAAACTATCAAGAAAAACAATAAAAATTTTTTGAAATGACGAATTATTAATTATAAAGAATAACCATAATTATTGAGATTATTAATAAAAGCATGGCTGTTAACTCTCTCAAAGTTGGTTTTTCTCTAAAATAGAAAAATGAAATTCCAAGCGCAATAATCAGTTCTATCTGCCCTAAAGCTCTAACGGGAGCAACGGCATTAGCTGAAAAGGCATAAAACCAACAAACAGTAGTTACTGCTCCGTAAAAGCCAACTATTGATGATCTTCTCCATTCCTTGAAACTTAATATTAACTCATTATGAGTGTATCTATACATCCAAACTCCCATAATTATTGATTGTATTAAAACTGAAATTCCACCTGTAAAACTTGCTTTCATCATTAAGTCATCACCTTCTAACGAATCAGTTGCTGCTCTGTAGGCTACTGTACAAAAACCAAGAAAAGCTCCACTGCCTAAGCCAAGTAATGCCTGTTTGGTTAACAATGACCTTAATAAATTTGAAAAACTCATTTTACTTTGTGCAAGGGAAAGAAGGAAAAGGGCAATAACGCCAAGTAAAATCGCAATTCCAACTCTCAAATTCACTATATGACCAATAATAAGAGCTTCAAAAATAGCTGCCTGCAAAACTTCAGTTTTTGAAAAGGCTGTTCCTGCTGCAAAGGATCTATGAGAAAACAAAGTAATTAGAAGAACTGTAAAAATTATTTGGGTTATTCCAGCAATCGTTACCCATGCTAGAAATTTAAAGTTTACATAGGGTAAACTTTGATCAGAGTAATAACAGTAGAAAAAAATAATCATCCATGAAAAAGGTATGGCATAAGAAAAGCGAATATAACTAGCACCAAAATTACCTAGTACTGGCTTTAAGTTTTTTGCTTGTGCTGTTCTTAAACTTTGTGAAAGAGCAGCTAGAATAGTGACCCAAATCCAAAGAGACATTTTAATTACGATTCATTCATGTTTGTTTTGATAAAATTTCCGTTGTTTAATTCTTGTATAGCTTGGTTTAGCTCTTCTTTAGTATTCATTACTATTGGGCCATGCCATGCAACAGGTTCTTTAATAGGTAAGCCAGATATTAATAAAAAACGAACACCACTTTCTCCAGATTTTACTTGAATTTCATCTCCACTGTCAAAAGTCAACAATGTCCTATTACCTGTCATATCTCTTAATTTAATTTCTTCACCATTAAATTCTTTTTCGATTTGAATTCCCATGGGCTTAGAAGAATTACTAAAATTTGCATTACCTTCAAAAATATATGCAAAGCCCTGTCTTCTTGTATCAAATGGAATACGTTTAGATATCAGAGGTGGGATAGTTATATCTAGATAATTTGGCTCTGTTGAAATTCCATCAACCGGGCCAAAGTATCCTCTATAGTTTCCAGCTATAATTTTTATAGATGCCCCATCATCATCTCTAATTTCTTTGATTGCTTCAGACTTAATATCTTGGTAACGAGGCTTAGTCATCTTTTTATCTGATGGAAGATTTGCCCATAGTTGGAAACCATGCATCTCGCCTTTTTGGTTTCCCTTGGGCATTTCTTGATGAATTATACCAGATCCTGCTGTCATCCATTGAATATCACCATCACTTAATTCACCTTTGTTTCCTAAACTATCAGCGTGATCAATAGTACCTTTAAGTATGTAAGTGATTGTTTCAATTCCTCGATGAGGGTGCCAAGGGAAGCCATTTAAATAGTCTCTGGGGTTATCACTACTGAAATCATCCATCATTAAAAAAGGATCTAGAAGGTTTAATTCGTCATAACCAAAAACTCTGTGTAAATTTACTCCTGCACCCTCTATGGTGGACTTTGACTTAGTTATAGTTTTTACAGGCCGAATTGTCATTACTGATCCTTTAATTTACTTTATAATAAATAGGATATAATAGTTAATAATTAAAAAAACAAATTAACAATTACCTTTTTAAAAATTCAAAATTGTTAAATATTGGATTTTTAAAAAATTATAACCTGGAGATTAAATTGCTTGATGTACTCATCCCATTTAGTGATCCATATATAATCATCTTTATAATTTTTACATTTATTTTATCTGGAATTATAAAAGGATTTTTGGGAATTGGATTGCCATCAGCAGCCATGGCTTTATTGACACTTGTTATGGGGCCAATAGAAGCAATTTCAATAATGATTATTCCACTAATTTTTACAAATTTAGCTCAATTCTTTAGATCAGAGGAACGTTTAAAAACTGCTTTTGAATTTCGTTTTTTTTCATTCACTATTATTTTAAGTATTTTTATAACTTCAATTTTCATTACTTCATATCCTACATCTTTATTAACGCTAGCCATTGGCTTTGCAATGGTTGTTTTCTCAGCAAATATTTTATTTGGCATTAAATTAAAAATTGGTGATGGGTATTTTTGGCATATTTTTGTTGGGTTGATTTCTGGTGTCTTAGGGGGGCTGAGTTCTATTTGGTCACCCCCGGTAGCCATGTATTTAATAGCTAGAGATTATTCTAAAGAAAGGTTTATTTGTATTTCAGGCTTTCTTTTCTTGTCTGGTAGTTTCCCTCTTGCAGCAGGTTTATATTTTTCAGGAGTTTTAACTCAAGATGCAATGATAAAATCCTTAATCAGTCTTTTTGCCGCGATGATTGGATTTAGGGTTGGGGAGTTAATCCGATCATATGTTTCACAATCTTTGTTTAGAAAGATGGTTTTGATGGCTTTTCTGATTATGGGAATAAGACTAATTATTGAATCAATCATTTGAATTTCACATGATGGGCAGGTTATAAACTTTTGAAATTGCTCTGAAAATGAGAATTTTATATTCTAATAAGGCCAATCACTATTGGAGAGTGAAGTTAACCCTTTGGCAATTCTATGAAGACTTTTTTTTGCCTTCTTAGATACATGTATCGCCCTGATGTAAGAGTGTACGAGTCCTCTTTCTATAAAGCACTTAGCTTTATTGTTATGATGTTTAAGTTTATTTACATAAATTATTCCGTCATCGCTTAAGGGATCACATTCAGCTACAAAAACAATTGTTGGTGGCAAATTATGGAAGTCGTTTTTTTTAAGAGGAAAATATTTATCATCTATAAAATTATTTTCTTCAAAATACTTTTTACGGTTAGAAATTATCCATCCAGTAGAAAGAAGAGGTGCATCAGAATGGGTAATATAGCTTCCCTTAGTTTCCTCCCCACCTAATGCCGGGTAAATTAGTAATTGTCCATTTAAAAATTGTAAATCATGACGCATTAAGTGGGTTATATTCGCAGCTATCCAACCCCCTGCACTATCGCCGGCAAGCACATATGGTTCACTATATGATTGTTCATACCATTTTATAATTTCCATGCACTCATTTAATGATTGGTAAGGAGAATATTCTGGGGCTAGCTTATAATCTACTGAGAAAACCTGCAAGGATGTTAGTGAGCAAATTTCTGAGCAAAAACTGTCATGACTTTCAAGTCCGCCCAAAGTAAACCCTCCACCATGAAAATAAACCACAGATCCATTTTTATTATTGTTAGAAGCCTTTTTATAATGGCGAATAGGTGTTGATTTAATAAGAAGGTCATTAGAAATAACTTCATATGGTTTGGTTTTATTAAAAAATTCACACATTTTATTGTAAGATGAACGAACTTCAAAAATTGATTTTTTAAAGTCATCGCTTTCTGAATAAAAATTTTCTGTATTTTGAATGAACTTCAAAATTTCATCATCAAGTATTTTCGTATAATCTAGTTTCATCAATCTCAAGTTTCTTAATTTTATTATAACATTATTCAAGTTGAATTATTTAGCATAAACCTCAAAGCTCTTTTTTGGAAAAGCTTCCTTATTATTCAGTTAAATATATATAATATAGTATATGATATATCAATTTCCTCTTGACAATCTTTCAGTCATATCGATAACCTTAAAATGTTATGAGTGGAAAAAAAGCTCACTTTATACATTAGAATTATGAATTTGGTCTATTTTCCCTTCGTCCAAAAGAAATTTTAATTACTGGATTAGAAAATGAATATAGAAGAAAAGGGCAAATCAGAAGCAACGCATGTTTCAGAATTAACGGCGAGCGATGAAACGCTAAGTTTTCATAACGATACACTCGTTTTCGACTGCCTATCCCTTTATTATATTCTCGACGAACCATATGCGGAACGAGTGCTAAAAGCGGGCGTAAACGCCGTCAACGTGACAATCAGTTCAGAGAGCCACGGTTGGGATGATGGACTTCGCAGATTTGAAACAGCCTTCGAAAAAATTGAGGCTAATCCGAACTTAGTCCTCGCAAGCAATTCCGAAGACATAATTGCGGCCAAAAATTCTGGAAAGTTGGCCATAATACCGGGCCTTCAAGGCTCTTGGATGATTGGGCCTGATATCTACAGAGTAGAGATACTCCACCGTCT
>MDTG01135141.1_pt1 | contig 18253 bp, 17 predicted proteins | sample 811421 | NCBI WGS metagenome assembly MDTG01 (sample SAMN05326645, study PRJNA326480) | marine metagenome | isolation source: seawater | place: Pacific Ocean: South East | collected 2011 | reverse complement strand
CAAAGGATTTGTTCAAAGTATTAGGAAAACTCTCAAAAAAAAATATTTTACCAAATTCTCAAATTAAATATTCTGATATTAAATAATGAAAAAAATAATATTTTTTTCAGGTAGCAGGGCAGAGTTCAATATTCAATCACCTATAATTTCTTTACTAAAAAAAAAACAGTTTAAAATTTATTTGATTGTAGCTGGTTCCCACACTTCTGGAGTAGTAGGCAATACTTTTCAACAAATTAAAGACTCCAATATTAATGTTTCTCATAAAATAAACTTAAGCCTTAATTACAGAAACTCTTATGAGTTAAACTTGTATTCATCAAAATTACAAAAAAAAATAAGTTATTTAATTAAAAATATTGAACCTGATTGTATATTTTTAACATCAGATAGATTTGAAACATTGTCTGTTGCATTAGTTTCTCATTTGATGAGAATACCAATAATCCATCTTGAAGGTGGTGATAAAACAGAAGGTGGCACTTTAGATGACAAATCCAGACATGCAATTACTAAATTATCTGATTTTCATTTAGTAACAAACTATGAGTCAAAAAAACGGGTAATCAAACTTGGTGAGGAAAGTAAAAGAATAATTGATATTGGTTTCCCACCCTTATATTCAATAGAGAAAAGAAAATTTTTTTCAAAAAAATATATTGAAAAAAAATATAAAATTAGTCCTAAAGAAAAAATAATCCTTTTTACTTACCATCCAGTTCCTTCTGAATTGAACAAAATAAATATAATATTTAAGGCTTTAAATAAAATACAAAATCAAAATATTAAAATAATTATTTCTTACCCTAACTTTGATCCAGGATATAAGCTTATACTTGAAAAATTAAATAAAATTAGTAAAAAAAAAAATATAATAGTAGTAAAAAATTTAGGTCAAAAAATGTATTTTAGTTTACTAAAATATATGGGTTCAAATAACAAAGGATTATGCATGGGTAACTCCTCAAGCGGTATTAAAGAAACCATGATTTTTAATTGCAAATCTATTAATTTAGGTTCAAGACAAAATTCACGTCTTAAGACTAATAATGTTTATGATTTAAATATTAATTATAGAAATATTATTTCCTCTACTAAAAAAATTTTATATTCAAAAAAAAAAATAAGTTTAAAAAAAAATCCCTATTATTCAAAAATTAAAATGAAAAATTTAGATAAAAAAATATTAAACTTTCTAAAATTTAAAGAAATCAAAAAAAAATCTATAACTTATTAGAGTACAAAACTTTTGCTAGTTTATAGTCATTAAGTGTATCTATATCTGTATTTTTTAATAAGTCAGTCTCTTCAAAAAAATTCATCTTTTCAGAAATAAAATTCCTATTTTTCAATAAAATATCCTTTTTAATTATAAAAAAGGATCCATTTGGTATGTAGATGGTTTCTTGTCTTTTTTTATTATAACTTTCAATAAACTTTTTTGTCTTTTTCAAAAATTTATCAGACGTTAAATTAATTTTTTTTACTGAAATTAGAGGCATTTTGGTGTTTTCTTTAAATTTTTTAAAAGCTCTTTTAAAATCTGAGACAGATCTGAATGGACTTGTGGGTTGCAACAATACGATAAAATCTATTTTAGAATTATTTTTTTCAAACCATTTTATTGCATGATTAGCAGCATCAAAAGATGAACTTTTGGTTGTTGAAATCTCTTTTGGTCTTAACCAAGGTGTATTAATACCTAGTTTTATAGAAATTTTCCTCATTTTTTTTGAATCAGTAGAAAAAATTATATTTTTTCTAAGACATATTTTTTTTGCAAAGTTAATTGTCCACTCTACAAGTGTTTTATTATTTATTTTTAATAAATTCTTATTTTTAATTCTTTTTGAGCCTTTCCTTGCAAGAATAATACAAACTAAATTTTTCACTATTTATTTTTTTTTGCTAGATCAAAATCTTTTTTATCACCAATATCAATCCAGTTTTCATAAACTGGGTAAACTATTATCTTTTTTTTTAATTTTTTTAGTATTAAGAATACTTCAGTCATGTCAATCTTTCTCTTTGGAATGTATTTTAATATTTTTGGATTTAAGACATATATTCCTGTATTTATATTTAACTCATCAATTGGTTTTTCTAAAATATTGTTTATAAATATACCTTTTGTTTCAATAACACCATAGGGATTAGTTTTCTTTATTTGTTTCACAACCATAGTAGCTGATGCTTTATTATCTTTATGAAATTTAATAAGATCAGTAAAATTTACATTCGAAACCACATCTCCATTTACTACTACTATTGATTCTTTTATCTTTGATCTAATTAGATTTAATGATCCTGCAGTTCCAAGAGGTTTTTTTTCAATAATATAGTTTATTTTCTCTCTAAAAAAATCTTTTTTACTAAAATATTCTATAATTTTATCTTTTTTATAAAAAACAGAAATGTAAAATCTCCTAAATCCAAAATTAGTAGCATTTATAATTATATGTTCTAAAAGAGGTTTTCTTGCAATTTTTAACATTGGTTTTGGTATATTATTTGTAAGAGGTCTTAAACGTTTACCAAAACCACCCGCCAATATAAAAAAAATATTTTTTTTTTCTTTAATTTCTTGATGATTCCAAAAATGTAGTTTTATAACTTTGTTATTATTATCAATTTCTGGGATCTGAAAAATTGAATTAGTTTTCATTAAAAAATGAATTTTCGATATTTTTGTGTATTTTTTTACTTTTACAGGTTTTTTATTCATCACATTTATTAATTTTAAGTCTATAGAATTGCCCAGTGCCAAAGCTCTTCTAATATCACCATCATTCACTGTTCCTAATAGTTGGGATTTTGAATTTACTATCAAAACTATTTTAGTCTGAATCTTATTAAGTAATTTAATAGCATCTCTAATATTATTTGTTTTTAATAATGAGGTTTGTTTAATTAAATTCATAATTAATAATCTTAATTATTCTAAATATTAATTTGTATTTATTTTAGTAACTAATATACCGTTAATTTTGTTAATAATTTTAGACTTTTTACACATGCTGATTACTCTAATTTTAATATCATGAAACTTGTTAATAGTTTATATAATATTTAATGAGAATTATTCCAAGACTAGATATAAAAAACAATTTCGTTATAAAAGGAATTAACTTTGAAGGGTTGAGAAAAGTTGGAAACCCAGGAGAATTTTTGGAGAAATATTATAAGCAGGGTGCGCACGAACTTTGTCTAATTGATGCTGTAGCAAGCTTATACGGGAGAAACAATTTATTTGAAATAATTGAGAACGCATCAAAAAATATTTTTATCCCATTGACTTTAGGCGGTGGTTTAAGGAGTCTAAAAGACATAGAATTTGCACTTAAATCTGGGGCAGATAAAGTTGCAATAAATTCTTATGCAACTGAAAATTCAAATTTTATAAAAGAAGCTGCTAAACAATTTGGATCTAGCACAATCGTTATTTATATTGAGGCCAAAAAAAAATTTGACAAAGTTTGGGAAGTTTATAAATTTTTTGGAAGAGAGCCAACAGGCTTAAATGTTATAGAGTGGGTTCAAAAAGTTCAGGATCTAGGTTGTGGTGAAATTCTTCTCACCTCAATTGATCATGAGGGAATAAATCTAGGTATGGATTATCAGCTTTTAGATGAAATCATTGAATATATAAATGTTCCATTAATTTTTTCAGGTGGCTTTAACGGAAAAGAGGATTTAAATAGAATAAAAAAAAATTATAGTAATGTTAGTTTATCAATGTCATCAGTCTTACATTATAACAAACTTAAAATAAAAGATTTGTTAATTTAATGAAAAAAATTTGTATTTTAGATTATGGACTTGGCAATGTAAGAAGCTTATTTAATTCTCTAAAAAAGATAAATTGTGAGCCAGATTTGTTTTCAACTTCCAAAAAAAAAAATTATGACTTTATTTTCATACCCGGGGTAGGTTCTTACAATACAGGAAGTGAATTATTAATGAGAACAAAAATTAAAAATTTTTTATTTGAAAATTTAAAAAATTCAAAAATATTTGGAATTTGCCTAGGAATGCAACTTCTTTTTTCTGAAGGTATAGAAAATGGTTATAGTAAAGGATTAAATTTAGTTAACGGAAATGTAAAAAAAATTAAATCAAGAAATGAAAAATTAATTTTACCATTTGTAGGATACCAATCTGTCAAATTCAAATTTAATAATTTTCCATTTTTAGAAAAATATAATAATTGTAAATTTTATTTTGTACATTCTTACGAGGCAGTTCCAAAACAAAGTGATTGCTTACTTGCAACAACAACAAGAGGTAAAAAAAAATATTGTGCCTCAGTAGTGAATAAAAATATAATTGGAACTCAATTTCACCCAGAAAAGAGTGGAGAAATTGGTTTAGAATTTTTAAAAGATGTAATTAAAAATTTTTAGTATGAAAAAAAATTATTCTTTATATGGTCTACCAGAAAATGTTAAGTTCTGTAAAGAATGCATAACGTCAAATCAAAGGCCAAGCAGTGCCGTAGAGTTTAAGGCTAAAAACAATCAAAAAAAAGGAATTGTTTTTGATAAGAGCGGTATTTGTGACGCCTGTAATTATAACAAAATTAAAAACGAAATAAATTGGGAGGATAGGGAAAAACAATTAATTAAGCTTTGCAATAAGTTTAGAAAAAAAAATGGATATGATTGTGTTATACCTGGTTCTGGTGGCAAAGATAGTGCATATACCTCACATATATTAAAATATAAATATGGGATGAATCCTCTTACAGTTACATGGGCCCCTCATTTATATACAGACATTGGGTGGAAAAATTTTATAAATTGGATTCAAGTTGGGGGTTTTGATAACATATTGTTTACCCCAAATGGTAAACTTCATAGACTTTTAACAAAATTAGCTTTTGAAAACCTACTGCATCCATTTCAACCTTTTATTATTGGCCAAAAAATTATTGGACCATTGATTGCTTTAAAATTTGACATTCCCTTAATTTTTTACGGGGAAAATCAGGCCGAATACGGTAATTCAATTAATGATAATACTTCGCCCGAAATGGATAAAAAATTTTTTTCAATAAATGACCCTAAAGAAATTTTTTTAGGGGGCTTAAATATTAATCAAATAATAGAAAAATATGATTTTAAATTAAATGAGTTTAAACCATACATACCACCAAAGTTAGAAGAAATTAAAAAAGTTGGTATAGAGCAACAATTTCTTGGTTACTATTTAAAATGGGATCAACAGGAAGCATATTATTATGCAACACAAAATACCGGATTTAAACCTAACACACAGAGAACTGAGGGCACTTACTCAAAATATGTAAGTTTAGACGATAAAATTGACAGATTTCATTTTTATACTTACTTTATTAAATTTGGACTTGGACAAACTACTTATGATGCCGCTCAAGAGATTAGGATGGGCAAAATTACTAGGGAAGAGGGTGTGGCTCTGGTAAATAAATACGATTCTGAATTTCCATATAAATATTTTAAGGACTTTTTAGATTATGTTGATTTAAAGGAAGATAAATTTTGGAAAATACTAGATAATTTTAGATCACCACATTTATGGGAGAAAAAAAATAATATTTGGAAATTAAAAAATATTATAAAGTAAAAATTTAATTAATGAAAAATTTAATAATATTTTCAGAAAATAATAAGTTTACCGTAGACTTATTTACAAAAAAATTTCTAAATAAAAGTAGCTTAAATTTAAAATGTATTATAGCCACAGAAAATGGATATGATTTAATAAGAAATAATTTTGACAATATTGATATTTTTAATTTCTCTGAATTTGAAAAAAATAACATAAAAATTAAAAATAAAAATATTAATGAACTTGATCAGGATATACTTGAAGAAAATATTGATATAGAGATTCTATCAAATAAATTACTCGATTTTTATAATCCAAATGGAAATAAATTTTCCTTAAGAGAAATACGACATTCATATTACAGCTCTTTAGTATTTTCCTTAAATTGTTTATATACTTATAATCCAGATGTAGTTTTTTTTTCTAATGTTCCACATTCATATAACACAATAATATTGGCTCTAATCTGTAAAAAAAAAAGGTATTAAAACTATTTTTAAAAGAGAAATATCTATTCCAGGGAGATTTATTTTTCAAAATGATTTATTTAATTGCTCATTAAATGATGACCTAATTCTAGAAGAAAATCACCAAAAAATTGTTCAAGAAAATAGCTTATTTTTCAAAGATTATGAAAATAATTTGAAAGAAAACAATCAAAAAGAAATTTCAAAAATTTTTTCAAAAAAGAGAGATCATTATCTCATAAATAAAATTAATTTAGTAAAAAACTTTAGTTTAATCTTTATATTTTTTTTTATTTTTAGACAGATAATTTTACACATTCCAAAAATGGTGATTAGGTTTTTAAGAGATATATTTCTGTATTTATTGGGCCCAAAGAATAAATACAAAAATAGAATTTTTTTAGAAGATCATTGGAAATCCTCAAATAATTTATTAAAAGATTCTTCAACTTATAGAATATATAGAGATTTTGAATTACTTAAGGGAGATATTAGAAAATATAATCTATTAAAAAAATATTGTTCTTTAACAAAAAATATTAATCAAAAAAAAAAATTTATTTACTTTGCATTACACTACCAACCAGAAGCAACAACTTATCCATTTGGTAATTATTTTATTGATCAAATAGTAGCTATTAAGCTATTATCTGCACATATTCCAGATGACTATACAATATATGTTAAAGAGCATCCTGATATTTTTAATATTGGAAGAGAATCTTGGGTTATAGGTGATTTCGCTAGAGATTTTAACTATTATAATGAATTAGCATCTATTAAAAATGTCCAATTGGTACCCTTAGAAACCAGTTCGCTAGAATTAATATCAAACTCACAAGCTATTTCAACTATTGCAGGAGCTGTAGGATTAGAAGCAATCTTAAAAGGTAAACCAGTTTTGCTTTTTGGATACCCATGGTACGAAAAATGTGAAGGTGCATACATAGTTTCATCACACAAAAAATGTAAAAATAGTGTGGATCATTTAATAAATAAAAAAAAATTAGAAGAAAGTAGGATTAAAAGTTTTTTTCAAAAGGCTTGCTCTTCCATTTTTAATGATAGCGATTTATATGATGAAAATAAGCTGGATTACATTCAAAAAAAGTTTTTAGAAAAATTAAATTAGAAAATGAATTATTTAATAACTGGAGGAGCAGGGTTTATTGGACATGCTTTAGTTGAAAAACTATCAAGAAAAAAAAATAATAAAATATTAGTTATAGATTTCCAAAAAAAAATTAAAAACATAATAAAAGTCAAAAATGTAAGGTATATAGCTGGTAATATTGAAAATATAAAAACTTTTAAAAAAATAAAATTAAAAATAGATATAGCTTATCATTTTGCAGCCCAAACCTCTGCTCAAATAGGTGAGGAAAAACCAGTAAAGAACTTTCAATCCAATGTAGTGGGAACAAATAATTTTATTTCATGGGCTATACTAAATAAACCTAAAATTTGTTATTTTAGTTCATCAATGGCGGTTTATGGCAACAAATGCAAAAATCAAAAAGAAAATTACAATTGTGAGCCAGTTTCAAATTATGGTTTATCAAAATTTATTGGAGAAATTTTATTTAAAAAACTTAAAAAGAAAAAAATTAATTACTGTATTTTAAGGCTTTTTAATGTCTATGGCCCAGGTCAAGATTTAAAAAATTTAAAGCAAGGTATGATCTCAATATATATTGCTCAGGCGATTAAAGGAAATGTTATTAAAGTTTCAGGAAGTTTGTCTAGATCAAGGGATTTTATTTATTTGGATGACTTAATTTCTTTATTAACAAGTAAAAAGTTAGAAAAAAACCAGACTTATAATGTCGGACTAGGAAAAAGTGTATCTGTGCGAAAAATAATTAATTTAATTAAATTAAACTTAAAAAAGAAAATTAAAGTAATAAAAATACAAAACTCACCTGGAGATATTTTTCATAGCTATGCAAATATTAGTAAGTTAAAAAAAATAAAATTTTATCCAAAAATTTCTATTGAAGAGGGAATAAAAAAATTTTTAAAAACAGTAAGCTAAATAGATATAAGAACTTAAATTGAATAAAGTTATAAGTCACATAAACTTAGTATTAATTCTATTAAAAGTTATTGAGCTTTGAAGTTTTATTTTTTCCCTATAGCCATACATAGTGACATTTTATTTTTATTAATATAGCCATTGCAAAAAGACAATAGATTAAATACGGATAGCCCAAATATCCTGTATATCAAATCATATTTTGGAGGCCAACGGTGATAAATACATTTTGTTTTTATTAATTCATAATTACATGATTTGAGTAAGTTCCCAAGATTCATTGGAGACCACGAGTAAAGTTGAAAATTAATATCATCACTACGATAATTAAGATCTGGACCTGCACAAGTGACGTAAATAATTATTTTGCCATTTTTTTTTAAAGATTTATACAAATTCAGAAGTTCTTTTCTTGGGTTCTCACAATGTTGTAAAACTTGATTTGAAATTATTACATCAAATTTATCAGTGGGTAGCTCTTCTGAATTTTGATAAATTTTAAACTTTTTTTGTGCTTCATGACGAGCAATTTCATTTATATCTAGACCATATTTTTCTCCACACTCAATACTGTTTAGAAGATAACCACCACCACAACCAAAATCTAAAACTACATCAGTTTTATTAATAAATGGAGAAAATTTGCTTTTATTAAAAATTGCACCAAACTCACCTATTTTTTTATACCAATTAAAATAGTTTTTATTATACCTTTTTGAGATATCCATAAAATAGTATAGTTGTTCATTTTAAATGAAATTACCAGTTTTATTATTAATCTATAATCGACCGAGTCAGACAAAAAGGTTGTTAGACATTTTACTAAAATTTAATGTTAAAAATATCTACATATCAATAGATGGGGCTAAAAATAATGATATAGACAAGCAATTATCTAAAAATATTGAATTTATTATTAAATCTTACCAAAAAAAAATTTGGAAAATTAATAGATTAAAAAAAAACTATGGATGTAAGTTAGCTGTCGAGAGAGGAATTAACTGGTTTTTCAAAAATGTTGAGAGTGGGATTATTTTAGAAGATGACTGCATTCCTACTAAATCCTTTTTTTTATTTTGTGAAAAATTATTAGTAAAATATAAAAATTCAAATGTAAAAGTTATAAGTGGAAATAATTTTTTAAATAATAAAATTAGTGTTAAAGATCATTATTATTACTCAAGGTTTAACCATTGTTGGGGATGGGCAACTTGGAGAAAGTCATGGCTAATTTACGACTCAAAAATGAAAAATTGGAATAAATTTAAAAATTCAAAATCATGGAATAAATATTTTGCAAATAAGATTGATAAAATGTATTGGGAAAAAATTTTTGATTTAAGTAAAAAAAATTATTTTGACAGCTGGGCATATCCATGGCTTTTTTCAATCTGGTATAATAATGGATGTACAATAATTCCTAAATATAATTTAGTAAAAAATATTGGATCAAAAGGAACTCATAATTCGTTTAATTCAAATTTTATATTTAATGTAAAAAAATTAGAAAAAAAATTTAGACATCCAAAACAATTTGAATTAAATGATAAAGCAGATAATTACGTAATGAAAAACTTTTTTAGACCAAAAAACTTTTTATGGCCAACAAGATTTATGTATCTTCTTAAAATGTTTATTTCAAATCCAATATTTTTTATTAGAATATCTTTTAAAAAAATCGAAAAAATTTTATGAATTTTATTATAAAACTGTTAAGAGTAATTTATTATTCATTTTACGATATTTGCAAAGTTATTATAAATTTTAAAAAAAAATTTAATTATATTATAATATTCCCAAGGATACTGAGTATTATTTTTAAAAAAGTCATAATATTTGATAAAAATAATAATAATTTTTTTTACCAAGAAATAAGAAATTACAATGATATTTTAACAGTTCATGAAATTTTTTCAGATGAATTTTATAATTTGAAAAAATTTGAAGTATGGAATGAAATAAAAATTTTTTATGAAAAAAAAATCAAAGATAAAAAATCTTTAATACTAGATTGTGGATCAAATATTGGATCGAGTAGTATATACTTTTCCAAACAATATAAAAATTCACATATTGTTCTAATCGAACCTGATAAAAGAAGTTTTGAGTTTTCAAAAAACAATGTTTCAGGTAATGGTAATTTTTTTTTTAATAAAGCGATAAGTAATTTAAAACAAAATATTGGTTTTTTTAATGATGAGAAAGACAGTAGAGCAAGTAAGATATTTAAAGAAAGTAATAATACTGTTGATTGCATCACAGTTGACAGTATTATAAGCCACTTTGGAAATTCTGATTATTTTCCATTTTTAATTAAAATAGATATAGAAGGTTATGAAAAAGATCTATTTCTGAGTAATTATGATTGGATAGATAAATTTAAGGTTATTATTATTGAATTTCACGATTGGATGATACCTGGAAAGTACAATTCTTATAATTTTTTAAATGCTTTAGTTGAAATCATGAAAAAAAAAAATAAAAGGGATAACTTAATAACTGGGGAAAACTTTATTTCAATTAGGATAGATGATTAGAAATTATATTAGTTTTAGTAAACCAGATCTAGGCGAAGAAGAGATTAAAAACGTCACAGAAGTAATAAAATCAGGTTGGCTTACAACTGGAAAAAAAACAGAGAAATTTGAAAAAAACTTTAAGGTATATAAAAAATCAAAATTTGCTTTAGCTTTAAATTCTTGTACAGCTGCCTTGCATTTAAGTTTAATGTTACTTAATTTGAAAAAAGGTGACGAGGTTATTACCTCTGCCCTTACATTTTCATCGACTATAAACTCTATAATAATAAGTGGTGCAACACCAGTTTTAGCAGATGTGAATTCAGAAACTCAAAATATAGATCCAAAAGAAATTGAGAAAAAAATAACAAATAAAACAAAAGCTCTAATCGTTGTTCATTTTGCAGGTAGGCCATGTGATATGACAAAGATTATGAAAATTGTAAAAAAAAATAAAATAAAATTAATCGAAGATTGTGCACATTCTATAGAAAGTAAATTTGATAATAAGCATTTAGGAACTTTTGGGGATTTTGGGTGTTTTAGTTTTTATGCAACAAAAAATTTGTCTATTGGAGAAGGAGGAATGCTAATTACAAGAAATGAAGCATTTTATAATAAAGCTAAAATCTTGTCTTTACACGGTATGGATAAATCAGCTTGGAACAGATATGGAAAAAAAGGTTATAGGCATTATGATGTCTCCCAAGTTGGATACAAATATAATTTAATGGACATTTTGTCCTCTATTGGACTAGTTCAATTAAAAAAATTAAATAAAAATTTTCTTAAAAGAAAAAAAATTTGGATGCGCTATCAAACAGAATTTAAATTTGAAAGATTTCAAACACCAATAAATTTAAATCAAAGTAAATATAAGCACAGCTTTCACTTGTATAATATCTTTTTAAATAAAAAAAGGGATGGGATTAGTAGGGATCAGGCAATTTTAAAACTTCACAAAAAAAAAGTTGGTGTAGGTATTCATTATAGAGCAATACCTGAGCATTCAATTTATAGAAAATTATTTAATTGGAAAATTAATGATTTTCCAAACGCAAAAAGAATTGGAAGAGAAACTTTAAGTTTACCACTTTCTCCTTCTCTCACAGAAAAAAATGTTGATTATGTAATTAAATCTATAAAAGAAATTGTAAGTAAAAAATAATTTTGAAAAAATTAGCAATAATTACCACTCATATAATACAATACCAAATTCCGTTATTTAAAGAGTTAAAAAAAAAAAAATATCGATACATCGGTTTTTTTTGCGTCTAATCATGGATTAAAAAAATCATATAGAGATCCAGAATTTTTGGTAAAATTTAATTGGAATTCGTACACTAATTTGCTGAAAGGATTCAAAAGTTTTTTTCCTAAGGTACAAAAATTTAAGATCAATGATTTTAGATTATCATTTGATGGGATTGAGGAAAAATTAAAGAATGGAAAGTTTGATGCTATATTTATTTTAGGTTGGAATAATTTTCACTACTTAAATGCAATTCGAATCGCAAAAAAGTATAATATTAAAATAATTTTTAGATGTGAAAATAATTTAAAAGCAACAAATAATTTTTTCATAAAATTATTGAAGAAAATTTTATTAAGATTATTGTTTAAAAAATTTAAATATTTTTTAAGCATCGGCAAATTAAACAATAATTTTTATTTACATCATAAGGTCGACAAAAGTAAAATTTTACAAGCACCTTACTTTGTTGATAATAAATTTTTTAAAGTAGGCATTAAAAAAAAAAAAATTAAAAAAAGATTAAACTTAAGTTACAAAAAAATTATATTATTTGTGGGAAAATTAAATGAAAGAAAACGGCCTTTTGATTTTATTAATCTAGCAAAAATAAATAAAAAAAATAAAAATTTATTTTTTTTGATGATTGGAGATGGTAAACTAAAAAAAAAATGTTTAGAGAAAATTGATAAAGATAAGATTAAAAATATTTTATTAAAGGGATTTGTTAACCAGAAAGAACTAAGAGAAATTTATAAAATTTCTGACTTGTATATACAGACCTCCTCTTATGAAACTTGGGGCCTAACAATAAATGAAGCTATGGCTTCTGGAACTCCTGTATTATGCACAAAAAGTTGTGGCGCATATTATGATTTAATTAAAAATAGAAATACAGGCATGTCCTATGAAAGTGCAAATATTTCAGAATTGAACAAAAAAATGAATTTTATGATCAAAAATTCACATGAGTTTAAGAAATCAATTATAAAGGAAGTTATTTCCCATTTTACAGTAAAAAAAACTGTAAGTTCAATTAAAAAAATTATGTATGAAAAATAAAAATAAAAAAAAAATATTAATAATAGGCTCAAAGGAAAAATTTTCTTTAGAAAATATGTATCTTAGGGCTCTTAAGTCATGTGGTCACAAAGTTAATTTTATACATACATACAATATAAATAAAAATTTTTTTTACAGATTTTTATGGAAATTTTTTAAATCGTATATTTACATAATCTTCAGACATAAAATTATCAATTATTTTTATTATAATAAAAAAAAGTATGATTTAATTATTATTTTTAAAGGTTTGTATCTAAATAAAATTTTTTTTTCTAAATTAAAAAAATTCCAAAAAAATGCAAAATGGATAAATATTTTTCCTGACGATCCATTTAATACGAATAAATTTGAGGATATATCGAATCAAAATTTTCTTGAATCTATAAAATTATTTGATTTTTTTTTTATTTTTTCGCAAAAAATATTAAAAAAACTTAAAACAAAATATCCATCAAGAAATATTGAATATTTACCCTTTGGTTATGATCATTTTCGCCATAAAATTTATTATAAATTTAAAAAAAAAAAATATGATTTATCATTTGTTGGTACAGCTGACCAAAAAAGATATAAATTTCTTAAAAAATTAAAAGAGTTTAAAATAATTCTAGCAGGAAATGGTTGGGATAAATTTCAATTAACGAATAATGTCACCTACTTAGGAAATGTAGATGCAAAGGAATTTTCTAATATGGTAAACAATAGTATTGTTTCTCTCAATATTTTACGTGATCAAAATGAAAATTCGCATAATATGAAAACCTTTGAGATACCAGCATTTGGAGGAGTATTATTAACAAAAAGATCACATGAACAAAATTTATTTTTCCCAGAAAATACAGGTAGTCTTATGTACGGTAATATAGCTGAATTGAAAAAAAAAATTTATTTTGCAAAAAATAATAATAAAAAAATCTCAAAAATAAAAAAACGATCAAAAAATATTATTCAAAAGCACAGTTATAAAAATAGAAGTTTGTTTATTTTAAAGAATATTTTTAATGATTAAAAAAAATTTAAAGTACTACTTGGGATATTTGTTTTTTATAATTATCCCAATATTTTTAATTTCTCCAGAAATCCATCATAAAAATAGAGAATTAAGTTTAATAGATAATATAATTTTGGTGATTTTTTTTTCTTCAATCTTAATTATAATTTATAAATATTTGAAAAGGATTAAAAAGATTAATTATTTACCAATTTATGTTTTATCTTTATTTTATATTTTAACATGTTATCTTTTGATATTTCTTTCTGAAAAATATAAAATTTTTCCTTATAAAATTGAGAATTATTCATATGTGATTAAACTGTTATTTGTTTCTTATTTACTTTATTCAGTAGGATATTTTTTTATAAAGTTTTTAACAAAGAATTTTAAAAGAAAAGAAATCAAATTTCTTCAGGCTAGTATTAATGAAATTTTAATACTTGGATTGCTTTGTATTATAAGTGTAATATTTTTCTATTATTTTATTAAAATTCAAAATTATTTTTCATTTCTGGCTCAAGTTAAATTTCCAATATATCTTTTTGGATGTGGATTATTAATTACTTATATAGTGAAAGAAAAAAAATCAAAAACTATTTTTATAAAATTCTTTTCATTTTTTCTGATTATTATTCCTTTATACTTAGAACTAATATCAGGTGCCTTTAGCTTTCCATTTACAATAACTTTTTTATTTTTTGTGTTTTATTGTTTTATAAAGAAAAAAATCGTGATTTCTCCATTTATTATTTTATTTTTATTATTTATGGCTTTCCACATTGGTAAGTATGATTTTAGAAAAAATCTTGAATTTTCTAAAAACTCGGAAACTTCTAACAGCTCTATTTTTTTTAATACATATAATAAAATTTTTTCAAATTCACTAATATTTAATAAAGTTGTGGAGTGTGAAAATTTTACTACTGACAATTTTGTTCATTTTTATTTCTATGACAAAAATGAAGATTGCAAGTATGTAAAAGATTATAGGCTGGAAAGAAGAGTATTTCATAGCATAGAATCACTTCTCATTGTAACGACCAGATCACCACATGAAGTTCCTCATTGGAATGGATATAGTTATAAGATTCTATCAACAAAATTAATTCCAAGAATTTTTTGGAAGGACAAACCAAGTGATACTTTGGGCAATCAATTCGGACGAAGGTACAATGTATTGACTAAAAAAGACGAAAAAAATGGGTATGAAGACGATTTTAATACCTCTTGGAATATGCCAATTTTTAATGAATTTTTCGTAAATTTTGGTTTAAAAGGATCAATTATTGGATCATTTTTATTTGGTTTACTAATTGGATTTATAGAAAGACTGTTTACTATTAAAAATGATCATAACTTAGAAAAAATTTTCTCATTTTTTTTATTTACCCCATTGTTTTTAATGGAAAATCATTTGTCGTTAATGTTTGGAGCAGTAATACAATCATATATATTCCTGCTTGTATCATGCTTGTTTTTTTTATTCTTAAAAAGAAAGATAAAAAATTAAAATGAAAAAAATATTGTGTTTTCGTAATTCTAAACTTGGAGATTATTTAATATCATTACCGGCTATTGAATTGATTAAAAAAAAAAATAAAAAATGTAAGATATACTATTTAACAGTACAAAGTAAATTTTACAAAAAGCTTCCAAAAAAATTTAATAATAAAATTATAGTTGATAAATTTATTTATTTTAATAATGACTTACAAAGTAAACTAAAATTAATAAAAATTTTAAAAAGCCAAAATTTCAGCTGTATTTATTATTTACAGGAAAAAACAAACTTATATAGAGAAATAAGAGATTATTTTTTTTTTTCCTTATTAGGAATTTCAAAAAAGTATGGTTTTTTTATAAAAACTATAAATTACGAAAAACAAAGTGAGACTTTACAAATCGCAAAAAGAGTTAAAAGTACTACTTCTATAAGTGAACTCAATTACATATCTAATATACAATCAAAAATAGAAAAGCCGATTTTTAATTTTAAGTATATATCTATTTCTATTGGGGGATTTTCTCAACCTAAGATTTGGAAAATGAATAATTGGGTTATTCTAATAAAACTAATCTTAAATAAATTTAATTACAAAATATTAATTACTGGTACTAAAGAAGATATATATAATGCCAGATATCTTTCTTTAATAAATCCAAAAAGAATATTATCGTTATGTGGTAAAAATAATATAGATCAATTATTTAATATTATAAAATTTTCAAAGGCACATATTACAAATGATAATGGATCAATGCATATTGCTACGCTTACTTCCCAAAAGACATTGTGTTTATTTAATAATCATGATCCAAAAGGAAAATGGTATCCAGCTAACAAAAATGCAATAATATATAGACCAAATCTTGGAGTGGGTGATATAAAGCCTCAAAGTGTATTTTATAATTTAAATAAAATTTTGTAATCTATCAATTATCCTAGAAGAGGATATTTTTTTTTCTTTTTATAAATTATTACGTTAAAAATTTTTGAACCTTCAACTTGATCAAAATTGTAATCATCACCTTTAACAATTACATCTGGTTTAACTTTTTTAATTAATTTTAGAGGTGTTTTGTTTTTAAATTTAAAAACTTTATCAACTAAATTTGTATTATATAACTTTTTAATTCTTAAATTTTCATTTTCGTAAGGCCTTTTACTACCTTTAATTCTTTTAACGCTTTGGTCATTATTAATACCTACTATTAGTTTTTTTCCAATCTTTTTTGAAAATTTCAATAAATCTATATGACCTTTATGCAATAGATCGAAAACTCCATTTGTAAAAACTATGTCTTTAATAAAATCTTTCTTAGATATTTTTCTTATTTTTTTTTTCTTTACACACTTCGATGCTGCATAAGATGACATTTCTACGGAGGTAAAAATATCTAAGTTATTTAAATAATGATATATAATTCCTGCAAAAAATATATCACCAGCTCCTATAACATTAGGATTATAAATTGTTTTCACTTTATAAAAATTATATTGACCTTGTTTATTAAATACATGCACTCCTTTTTTATTATTTGAAATTACTAACCAATCCCATTTCATTGATTTTAAAAGTTTAAAAGCTTTTTGCTTTGAATATTTTCCACACCATTCTTCAAACTTTTCCATATTTGGCTTTACTAAAAAAGCGTTTTTATAAAAGTATGGTTTATTCTTAGGATCAACAAAGGTAATACAATTTTTTGAAATTAGTTTATTAACAAAATTTTTATGAATGCTTCCTTTTTTATAATCAGAAATAATTAAAATATCATTAGTCATTATCTCTTTTTTAATTTCATTACTAATTTTTTTATTTATTTTGACGTCATCAATATCTTGCCTAAAGATTTGTTTATCATTTATAAAATACCTTTTTTTAATAATTGATTTATTTTTAGATTTTAAGATTTTGAATTTTATTTTTTTATTTTTGAGTAATTGTAATATTAATCTACCATTAAAATCTTTGCCGATTTCTGAAAAAAGTTTAAATTTAATTCCTAAAGACTTAAGATTTATACTCAAATTACCAACACCACCTAAACTATATTCTCTTTTTTTAAAATTAAATATATTTATTGGTGCTTCTGCAGACTTTTTACCTAAATTTCCAAAACACCACTCATCTAACATTATGTCGCCTATAACTTTCACTTTTTTCATTAATAGATAAACTTTCTCTTTAAATTTTTTTTACTGAGATATCTAAACCACCAAATTTCATCTTTAATAATTTTTTTTAAATTTGAGTATTTAGGTGTCCACTTCAAAATTTTTTTTGCTTTATTTATATCACAATTTAAATGACTGGTATCATATTTACGTAATTTTTTAATTACTATTTTTGTTTTTAGCTTTGTTAAATCTAACGAATATTTTATTATCTGAGATACAGAATAATACTTACCCGAACCAAAATTAAAAATTTCACTTTTGTTATTTTCTTTAGATAAGTATTGAATTGATTTCTTAATTCCAAATAAGATATCTAAGATATGAACATAATCTCTGTTGCAAGTTCCATCCCTTGTTGAATATTTATTTCCATAAATATGTATCTTTTTTTTTAGAAAAATAGAATTGATTACAATTGGTATTAGATGAGTTTCGGGACTATGGAATTCACCAATTTTTTGTTTAACTAAACTAGAGGAGACATTAAAAAATCTAAGTATGCAATATTTAGTGACATTTGTATCTATTTTTTTGATTAAATCTTCACATTTGATTTTTGATTTACCGTACATATTATTAGAAAAGATTTTTGATTTTTCATTTATTTTTGTTTTCTTTTTTTTGTATACAGCCGCAGTACTTGAAAAAAT
>MDTG01299851.1_pt1 | contig 18255 bp, 15 predicted proteins | sample 811421 | NCBI WGS metagenome assembly MDTG01 (sample SAMN05326645, study PRJNA326480) | marine metagenome | isolation source: seawater | place: Pacific Ocean: South East | collected 2011 | reverse complement strand
TTTACGCAGGGGCCAGACGACACTCCTTGGTTTGGCGTAAGTTTTCAAGATAGCGGCCAAGCTTTGCTGGCCCAGCAAAGGGCACTTACTCTGAGTGAGGACAGTGTCCCAAAACTTCTGGATCAGTTTCCCCAGCTAATCCAGCAAACCCCTCTTCCGCCAGCCGCTACGATTGCGCAAATTGGTCAATACCTGAAACTCCTTTTGGAGATCAGGCAGACCCTAGATCAATTTTTGCCAACTGTTTTTGATCGCTCTGTAAAGGAGCTGATTACTGCAACGGGTCCAAAAGAATTATCACGGGATTTGCCCCGGGTTCAGAGACAGAGACTTAGAGCATTGGCTAAAGAGCACATCAGGCCGGGGGTTTCGGTAAGTAATCTGCACGAGTGTCTCGTCAGCATTGATAAGCAGAGAGACGCATGGCTAAGCTACGTTGATTCGGGTCATCAGCCAGCGGTGCCAAGCGGATTGTCAGACGTGGCGGCACTTTTTGAGACCGTTGGTCAAGACTTAAATTATTTGGACCGCATTCTTGGGAGAGCCTCGGAGCGCAAGCCTTTGTCATCTTTGCCTTTTGTCGAAATGTCGAGTCTGCTCGCAAAACTTGGGGAAGAGACGGAGATTCTCTATAGCTTGGAGGATAAGAGGGAGGTTCAGTCTCAGCTTGAACAGATGAAACTCGGCTCTCTGGTGAGAGATTTGGCTTCCCGTCATACGCCGGTGAGCCTGGTGAGAGCCGAGCTTGAGTTGGCCTGGTGGCGTGGCGCGCTAGAAAAAATATTAGAACAGGAGGAAGCCTTACTGCGCTCCGACAGAGATGTATTGGCAAGGTTGGAGGCTGATTTCAGATTGGTGGATGAAGCCCACTCCGCAGGGAGTTCTCAATTACTGGCATGGCAACTCTCCGAGCGATGGTCTATGGGTTTGTTAGATTGGCCCGAGGAAGCCAACGAACTAAGAAAAGGTCTCAAAAATCAATCTTGTTCATTCCGCACTATTTCAATGCGATCACCGCACCTTGCCAGAATCCTCGCTCCAGTTTGTGTGGGAAGCCCCTATCTAATGCACCTTTTACCCGAGACAACGAGGTTTGATGCTGTAATTGTCACAGATGCTGGATCTTTGACGGTGGCTGAGTCTATCGGAGCGCTTCGGCGGGCCCCTCAGGTAATTGCCGTCGGCGACCCAGTGGCAGAGACTCCCGCTGCTTTTTCGATCGGATTGGGAATGGATGGTCACCCTGAGGAAAGATTAAATTACGAGCTTCACTCCGATTCTTTGTTCGCCCGCTTATCTGAGCTTCTACCCGTTTTTTCCCTCACAAAAAGTCACCGGGCTAGCGGAGATGAGCTTGCAAAGATCACTAGTTCCGCGTTTTATGGGGGTCGCATAAAATCTACCCCTTGGGCAGGGAGTTTTCTAGGGCACCCCTCAGTTGTAATTAGTCACTTGGAAAACGGATTTGGTAGGCCCGATCCTGAAAGTGGAAATGTTGAGGCGGTTGAAGCTGAGGTACAAGCTGTGCTCGAATCCGTGATAGACCATGTTGCGACCAGGCCAGGGGAGTCACTGATGGTCCTAACTGCCAGCAGCAAACATGCTCGAGCGGTGAGAGATCTCCTCTCCGAGGCCGCAACCTCTCGGGCGGATTTGGCTAAGTTTATTACGGCCGATTCTCAAGAACCATTTGTGGTTGCAACTCTGGGTCAGGCGGATGGATTCACACGCGATCGCGTAATTTTTTCTCTCGGATACGGCAGAACTCGGCATGGGCGGGTTGTAAGCGACCTTGGACCGCTGTCCGCCGAGGGTGGGGAGCGTTTGTTAGCGGCAATGTTTACAAGCGCACGGCGTCATTTGCGAGTTATCACCTGTGTTTCGATTGAGGACTTGCGAGATGACCGTCTCACTCGAAAAACCAGAGCTCTAGGAGACATTTTGCAGATGTTTGATTCTTCAGTTTTAGAGCCAAAAAAAGTTATGGAACCAGATCCGCTTTTGGATGATTTGTCTCGGAGACTTGAAAATATGGGAATCTCGGTTGAACTTGGCTACAAGGGCATCATTCCGCTCGCCGCACGGTTCGGTGGTTATTGTATTGCGGTGGATACCGATCGGTCTCTCAATGCGCTACCGGTGCGCGAAGCGCTCAGATCGCGACCAGCTGCTTTTACGCAATCTGGCTGGCATTATCTCCGCATACACGCCCTCGAGCTTTTTGCTTCTCCAGATGAGGTGGCAAACAGAATCGGTGTGCTGGTTGGACTATCCGCCGAAACCGAAAGCGGGACGGATAGTGGTTGAGCCGTCAGATCCGGATTCGACCAAGATCCGCCGTCTAGGACGGAGACGAGTGCGGACCGATAGGCTCCCCACGCAATCTGATGAGCCGGAGCTTATCGATCGAAATATTGAGCGTACTGAGAATGACCGGCGCTTGCGAGAAGAGAAGCCCCCCCACTATTAGGGCTTTTTTTCCTTTTTAGCCGTACCTTTAGTTGGACTCTCCTGGGTGCCTTTCGGCTTTTCTTTTTTGCCATTTTCTGCTGGTGAGGACGTTTTGTTTTCTGCTCGAGAGTCTGTGCGGTAGAAACCAGTTCCCTGAAAGGAGACTCCAACTGCAGAAAAAAGTTTGCGCAAAGCGCCTCCACAACTTCTGCAGGAAGTTAGAGAATCCTCAGTGAAATCTTGTTGAACCTCGAAGGCTACTTCACATGAGCGACATCGATACGAATATGTTGGCATTTCGGTGATCTCCGTTTTAGCTGAGGTCGATGAATCTCTCGGGAGTGATCGCGCCCTTTACCTTCTGGTCATGAACCTCACGAGGCACGTCGTCGACAACTTCATGATCGAAAAGTACGGCGAACGTGGGTGCCTCTTTGTTCATTGCTCCGAGTGCTCGATCAAAGTAGCCGCGACCCCAGCCGAGTCGCATACCATCGGTTGCAACGCAAGCCGCAGGAACAAAAATTAGGTCCAATTCACTCAAAACAATCGGCCCGTAGGTAGTGCTCTCGGGAACAGGTAAACCAAGGTCGTCTTTTGAGATTATGTTGGTCGGGTCAAAAACGACCCAATCCATAAGCCCATCTTGCCTCGCGGCGGGCACCAGTACAGAAATCCCGCTTTCTGTTGCCCAGTCCAAAAAGTCGAGTGTGGCGGGTTCATCATTGGCTGAAATGTAGCAACCAATTTTTTTGGCTTGAAATTTGTTTACTGTCTTTTTCATTCTGTCCAAAAGTTTTTTCTCAGCAATACTGCGTTCCAGCGGAGGCATTATCCTCCGGCGCTCTCGAATTTCAGCTCGGAGAGCTACTTTTTCGGTTTTTACGTCGTGCACCACTACTCCAGCTTACGACTCAGCGCTACGATATGGGGGTGCCAATAAAAAAAGCGGTAATTCCTGCGGCTGGCTTGGGGACTCGTTTTTTACCTGCCACTAAGGCGATGCCAAAAGAAATGCTTCCTGTGGTCGACAAACCAGCAATTCAGTATGTGGTCGAAGAGGCGGTCAAAGCCGGACTGCACGATGTTTTAATGATTACGGGTCGTAACAAAAATGCTCTGGAGAATCATTTTGATCGAGCTACAGAAATTGAGGCCCAACTCGAGAGAAAGGGAGACACTAGAAGACTCGAGGAAATACTGCATTCAACTCATTTGGCTAACATGCATTACGTGCGCCAGTTGGATCCCAGGGGCCTCGGACATGCCGTTTTACGTGCCAAAATGCACGTTGGAAGCGACCCTTTCGCAGTTTTGTTAGGTGATGACATTATTGATCCACGAGATTTATTACTTCAGCGAATGATACAAGTTCACGATACCGCTCGCGCAAACGTTCTCGCTCTAGCAGAAATTGAACCCTCCCAGTCACACCTCTACGGGATAGCCACGGTAGGGAAGGAAATTGATAGTGACGTTGTAGAGATTAGTGGTTTGGTGGAAAAGCCAGAGGCTAAAAACGCTCCCTCCAATTTGGCGGTTATAGGCCGTTATGTTCTTCAGCCCGAAATTTTCCCCATACTTGAAGAAACAGAGCCGGGATTAGGGGGAGAAATCCAAGTGACCGATGCTCTCCATAGACTTTCTGAATCAACCCCCGGTTCCGTTGTTGGAGTGATTTTCAAGGGACGCCGCTACGATACCGGGGATCGCCTGGATTACCTTAAAGCCATCGTGCAGGTAGCAGCGTCGCGAGAGGATTTGGGGCCCGAGTTTGTTTCTTGGCTTAAGAAGTTTTCTGACTCCCACTGATGGTTTATTTGCCTGTCCTCGAGCATCGATTAGTCACGGTGCGGGGGGTTCGCGTTGCGGATTCACGAGCAATGGAGGAGGCGCTATCGAAAAACCGTGATTGGCTGAGCCCATGGGAGGCTACCATCCCATGGATTAGCACGTCGCGCCTACAAACTAAGGCTAGTATCCGCAGCCTACTTCAGGCCGCACGACAAGGGAGTGCTCTTCCACTGGTTATTATTGAGGGAAATGAGCTAATTGGCCAGGTGAACGTGTCTCAGATCTCCTACGGGTCTTTGTCTTCCGCATCTCTCGGTTACTGGATAGTTCGCGAGGCTGCTGGGCGCGGAATCATGCCGGTCTCGGTGGCTCTGGCCACGGACTATCTCTTTCTTAAGAAAGGCTTACATCGCATGGAAGTGTGTGTTCGACCTGAGAACACGTCCTCTTTGAGAGTGGTTCAGAAGCTGGGGTTCCGATACGAAGGATTGAGACGCCGTTACATTCACATAGACGGAAAGTGGTCTGATCATTTCGCGTTCGCACTTGTGGCTGAAGAAGTTCCCCGAGGAGTCTTGACTCGTTATGAGGAAAACGCGGTTCCCTCTCAGCTGTCCGAGATTCCAAAATTAGATTGGGTCAAGGCGCGAAATCCACTGACTTTTCATGACAGGCGCTCCTAGCGCGCCGATCCGGGCTTTTGTATTGATACCTCGTAACCTTTAATCCGTGGCAGCTAACGGTACCCTAATCCTTCTGCTTTCCGCGGTCGGGCTCTGGACTGCGTATCTCCTTCCACTATGGATTCGGAGAAGTGAGTATTATGCTGCGCAGAAAAACGCAGCGCGTCTTGAGCAGACAATCCGATTTCTTGCAGAGACCGCGGAAACTTGGGAGGAGTTGAAGGCTGAGTTACGAACTCGGGATATAGCCCAGAAGGATCGGGAGGCTCAGGCCAGGCTGACGAGGGTCTCAAGTCCCCGGGGACTCCAGGGTGTCCGGCGCAGAAGGGTAAGGCAGATTTGTTCGGTTTCTCTCTTTCTAGTTGTGGGGTTGGCCGTATTTTCAGTCTTCGCATCCTGGCCGCTCCCAGTTTTTCTGGCTCTGTTGGTTGCGGGAGCTTTTTGTCTCGCCATGTTGAGCGGAATAAATACTCTTGCTCAACAGCATTCAAGTCGAAAACTTCGAAATAATTTTGCTCGTCCAACTGCTAGACAAAAGCAGCACGATTCTCAGGCTTGGACCCCTCGAAGTCTTCCCATGCCCTTGGAGAAAAAAACTCCTGATGAGTCGTTGTTCTTACCGAATCACGACGAATTAGTCCGAACAGCAAGAGTCAAAGCTCTGGCTGAGCGCCCTGAGGACTTTTCCGGGGAGGGACTGGCGCAAGTCTTGCCACTCGCCAACTCCAAAAATGTTTCGGGGGCTACTGAAGTCTCGGGCCTCAACTTGGATGAAGTTATGCGACGGAGGCGGGCAGTCTAGTTTTTGCCAATTCATAAGTTTTCGTCCACTAACGGTGGAAATTTGCGGTCTGCTTAAGTGATACTTTTTTCTGGGGCCTGTGGCGCAGTTGGTAGCGCGTCTCGTTCGCAATGAGAAGGTCAGGGGTTCGATTCCCCTCAGGTCCACACTCTGAACCAGTCCGGAAAGGCTGGCTCTTGGTCACACCCGGCTACCCCAGATGAACCGGTAGGCGAGCTCGAGTGGGAAGTTAACTTAGCTCAAGGCCATGCAAAATAAGAGACCGATTTTGGATTGACGGGCTTAATTCTCCTGATTCAATTCTCAGAGCAATATCCAGGGTCTTTGCATTTGCTGGCGTGGGTATGCCCAAGCGGTTACCCTCGGAAACGACAAAACCATTGATTTCCTGAACCTCGGATCGACGCCCCTTTCTCCAGTCTTGGAGCACCGTTGTCAAAGTTTCTGGAAATGTGAAATGCTCAAGAACCTGTTCAAATAGCTCATCCGCATATTGACTTGGGTTTTGATTTGCCTCCTTCAAGCCAAAAATTGGCACCATTTTGCTACCAGACCCGAGACAAACGGCTATGGCTTCTCTCGCGCACATTTTCATGAAACGAACCATTTCCTGGTCTTGAGTAACTTCATGGAGTGGTTGATTTAGAAGAGCCGAAGGCACAAGTTCAGAGGCATTAGCAACGAGTTTCATCCATTTAGCAGAGCGAATGTCGGCATCTACCTGGACCGTCCCCGCGTTTCCAAGGACTTCCGCAACTGCCTTGGCTCTGGCTTGGGTTTCTGCCGAAAGGCCACCAACGGCGAACCAAGAGCCCGATGGCGGAGTCTCTCGATTGCAAATTCCAGGCTCAGACATATTTGAGCAACATTCGATTACAGCTCCTATTACCTTGTCTTTACCAAGTACTTGGCTCAAATCGTCTATTGACATCCCATTTTGGAGACCGACCACGAGAGCACTTTCGCTCAAGATCGGCTTAATTAGCTCGGCTGCCCAGCGGGTGTCATACGCCTTCATCAGCATAAAAACCAGGTCAAACTTTTCTTTAATCTCGGCCACCTCAAAGAGATGTTTGGCGGTCACTGGAGTGACGACTGTTTCTCCAGGCATGTTGACGGTGATTCCGTTAGCCTTCATAGCCTCCACATGACTGGGCCATTGCTCGATGAAGGTTACCTGGTAATTAGCTTGAATCAGGTCTGCCCCAATGCTAGCTCCGTTTGCGCCGGTCCCGATAACGGCAATATTCGTAAAACTCATTGATTCCCTCCGAAAATTAGCCTTCAGAATATCCGCGAAATGTTCAAAATCTTGGGTTGATAGTTTCTAAATTGGATTTGGGTCATTAACTGGAGGCCTGGGATTTTCCAAAGTTGTCCCTGCACCTTGTGTTCCAAAGATCTAGGCAAACTCTCCCCCCCGGTTTTGGTGAGGCTGTGCATATTCTGCACCCTCACTCAACACTCTAGACCCTTAGGGTTAGGGGGTAAACAGTGGAAAGAAAGATTCCAACGGGGCCAACAGGCCCGATTTAGTCTTAGAAAATCGGGTTTTTTCAGGGTATGCCGGTTATTTGGAACATTGAATTCTAGAAAAAAAAATTAACACCGCTAACTTGACAAAGTTCATTATTACTGAACAAACTTGGAGGTAACTGTTTGGGGAGTAAATCGAGGAGGATTGCAGTGGCTGGACGTTTAGATGGGCGAGTGGTAGTTGTTACGGGAGGGGCCTCTGGAATCGGGGCAGCTTTGTGCCGAGGTTTTGCCGCAGAGGGAGCTGCAGTTGCCGTCGCGGACCTCGACTCCGACCTGGCTGAGAATGTGGCAAGTGAAATATCGAAAGCCGGAGGTAAGGCCCTTGGTGTTGCCATGGATGTGACTAAACGCGGTCAAGTGGCGGATGGCATCAAGCAGGCGGTAGGGGAGTTCGGGAAACTAGACGCGTTTTTCAACAACGCAGGTATGAATTCCCCGATGAAATTGCTGGATGTGACCGAGGATAATTTCGATCTAATCATGAAGGTCAATGTGCTGGGTGTTTTGCTGGGAATGCAGGAGGCAGCCAAACAGTTTATATCGCAGGACTCCCCGGGGAAAATAGTTAACACTGCCTCTATCGCTGGCCGGACAGGCTTTCCTAGTTTTGCGCCCTACAGCGCCGCCAAATCCGCTGTAATCTCCTTGACCCAAGCAGGTGCTCGAGCCTGGGGGGGGCAAAAAATTACGGTCAACGGTTTCGCCCCTGGCGTCGTAGATACCCCGCTTTGGGTGAAGCTTGATGAGGAACTCGAGGCAATAGGTGAGGCTGAGGGAAAAATGGACAAATTATCCAGTCAGATTATCCTCGGACGTGCTGCCCTGCCCGAAGATATCGTGCCGACAGGAATTTTCCTAGCCGGAGCAGATTCTGACTATATAACGGGTCAGATAATCCCAATTGAGGGTGGAATGATTCTGGTTTAGCCACAAGTAAAGACAATAATTAGAGAGAAGAGAGCCGAGTGCCAATAGCAACTTACGGAATGAACGCCGTCGACTGGGAGGAGCGAATAAACCATGACCGCTTGCGATCGGAGCGGCTCGCCAACCTTAAGAAGCATTTAGAATCCTCTGAGGCGGGGGCTCTGCTGGCCTTTGACTTCGCAAACATCCGTTACATGTCAGCAACTCACATTGGAACATGGGCGATCGACAAAGCCATTCGTTTTTCTTTGATTACCCGGAAAACAGACCCAATTGTTTGGGATTTTGGCTCGGCGGCTAAGCACCACAAACTCTACAATCCGTGGCTTGACCAAACTACGGCAGAATCTGATGCAGATCCTCATGCTCCTCACCACGGTGCCGTGAAACCTCGATTGGAATCGGGAGCAAGAGCGGGAATTTCTACTCTTCGCGGGGCCTTTAGTCCAGATGCTGGGATAGCGGATGAAGTTGCCTCAAAGGTGCGGCGGGAATTGGAAAAATTTGATTTGTTGGGAGAGCCCGTAGGGGTGGATATCATTGAGCTTCCAATACTGTTTGCTATGCAAAAGGCTGGAATTGAGGTCATTGATGGACAGCAGATTTTTTTGAACGCACGGGCGATTAAATCAAAAGATGAAATAGCCCTACTGACTCAAGCTTGCTCCATGGTGGACGCCGCGTACGAGAAGCTATACAAATTCCTTGCTCCGGGAGTGAAGGAAAATGAAGCAGTGGGCTTGGTAGCAAAAAAGTTGTATGACCTGGGCAGCGAATATGTTGAGGGAGTTAACGCTATTTCCGGAGAGCGTTGCTCACCGCACCCTCATGTTTATTCCGATCGCATTATAAGGCCGGGGGACCCTGCTTTTTTTGATATCCTGCATTCTCACCAGGGGTATCGGACGTGTTACTACCGTACCTTCGCGGTAGGCTCGGCATCCACAGCCCAACGTGACGCTTACAAGATTGCGCGAGAATTCATGGACCGAGCAATTGCTCTGGTCAAGCCTGGTGCTTCCACCGCGGATATTGTGACGGTATGGCCGAAGGCAGAGGAATTCGGGTTTCCCGACGAAGAGGCCGCTTTCGCTTTGCAATACGGTCACGGCGTAGGCCTGTCAATTTGGGAGAAACCAATTTTTTCGCGGCTGGTATCACTCGATCATCCTGAGGAATTGAAAGAGGGAATGGTGTTTGCGCTCGAAACATACTGGCCCAGCGCTGACGGTATCGGAGCGGCCCGGATCGAAGAAGAGGTGGTTGTTACGGCTACCGGTGCAGAGGTCATCACGAAGTTTCCTGCTGAAGAACTTCTTGTTGCAGGGAGTCGCTACATATCTGTCGGAGGTCCTCTCCCCCTCCAGAGAGATTCACAGTCACATCTGAACACTAAAGAAGGCAGAGGAGAGGCGTAGTTAGTCTCACCCAGCGGAAAGAAACCGAGAGACATGAGAGCCGCTATTTACTATGGCCCTCAGGATGTGCGGGTAGAGAATCGTCCTGAACCAGTGCCAGCCCCTGACCAAGTGCTTCTAAAGGTCACTCGTTCTGGAATGTGTGGCACCGATGCCTCGGAGTGGAAAGCTGGCCCAATTATATTTCCGCTAAACAAGGCTCACCCAATCAGCGGTTTGAAAGGTCCGATGGTTTTGGGTCACGAGTTTATTGGAGAAATTCTTGAGGTTGGAAAAGAAGTCTCTGATTTCAGTGCCGGAGACAGGGTTGCCTCGGGAGCGGGAATATCCTGCGGCGAGTGTTCTCGCTGCTCAGAGGGCCGAACGAATTTGTGCCGAGAATACGTAACCCACGGTCTAAATCTTGACGGAGGAATGGCCGAAATGGTTGCGGTCGCCGCCTCGACGTTAGTGCCAATCCCTGCGGAGCTTGATGATAACCGGGCCGGCCTGGCTCAGCCTCTAGCTGTCGGGCTTCATGCCGCGCGCAGAAGCGGCGCGCAAGATGGAGACTCAGTCATTCTTATTGGCGCAGGCGCAATTGGCACGTTTGTGCTCGCGGGCCTCAAATTCCTGAATTCTGCCCGAGTTATTGTCTTGGACTTTGAAGGAAGTAGACTTGATCGAGCCTCTCGTCTTGGCGCGGACCATGTCGTCCCCGTCGGCGACACTGCCGACGAGTCTCTTCGAGAGCTTTTGGGCTCTTCGGGTGCTGATGTGGTTATTGAAGCAAGTGGTGCCCCAGGTCAACTTAACCGGGCCGCGGAATTGATTAGGCGCGGCGGAACAATTCTGCAGGTCGGTCTACCCTCAAAGCCTCAGATGGTAAACCTTCATCAGATTGTCATGAGCGAGATTACGGTCGAAACGACCCTTGCGCATGTTTGTGCAGAAGACATGGGAGCCGCTTTGGAAATTCTTCAGACAACTCAGCTTGGCGCTGAGCTTTTAGAGGGAGTGTATTCTCTCAAAGAACTGCCCGATCAACTTGAGAAGCTGGCCACTGGTCAGCTCCAGGGGAAAGTGCTCTTTGACCCCCATTTGGAATGATTTTTAACGGAGAGAGGTGAGCGAAATGAAAGCTGCAGTGTTTCATGATGCAAAAGATATTCGGATAGAAGAGATTGATGCTCCAACGCGAGTAGGACCTGGGGAAGTACGTCTTCGACCTTTTTGGTGCGGAATTTGTGGGACTGATCTCCACGAGTACGCTGTTGGACCGATCGTAATTCCGACTAAACCCCACCTCCTTAATGGTTCCACTGCCCCTCAAATTCTTGGACACGAGTTTTCGGGGGAGGTTCTGGAGGTCGGATCTAAGGTCACAAGCGTCAAAGTCGGCGACCGAGTATCGGTGATGCCTCTTTTATTTTGTAATTCATGTTTCTATTGTCAGAGGGGCCTGAATCACTTGTGCCGAACTATGGCCTGCGTTGGATTGAGTTTTGAGTGGGGTGGCATCGCACAGGAAACCGTCGTTCCGGCCAGCTCTGTAGCCAAACTTCCGGAGAACATGACAAACGAACAGGGCGCTCTTGTGGAGCCAACCGCGGTGGCCGCCTACGGCGTTGACTCAGCAAACGTGAGACCGGGAGACTCGGTACTCATAACTGGTGCCGGACCTATTGGCGCCCTAGCAGCCCTCTATGCGAGCCATCTGGGTGCGAGCGTATTTATTTCTGAGATTAATCCGAATCGCCAAGCTCTTGCGCAATCACTGGAAGTTGCGGAATTGATTGACCCTACATCGACAGACGTGGTCGCTGAAATCAAGGACCGGACAGCCGGTATTGGTGTCGATGCCGTAATCGAATGTTCGGGCAATGAGAAGGCACTTCAAACCGCGATTTCCTCTGTGAGGAAAGCTGGAATAATTTCGCAGACAGGCTTGCATACCGCTCCTGCATCCATCGAGCCTATGGTGCTGTCAGAGTTTGATATTTCACTTCGAGGAACCTGGTGTTACCCGGTCACTGACTGGCCCCGCATAATCGACTTGATTGGCAACAAGGGCCTACCGGTTGAAAAAGTGGTAACGGCAAAGATTGGCATGGACCAAATCGTCCAAGAGGGTTTCGAAGTCTTGCTTTCTCCAACTGGAGAGATGGCAAAGGTTCTCGTCCAAGCAGAGTAGAAAGGCAAACAATCATGAAAGCTTTACAGTATGTCGAGAAGGAAAAGCCGGCCGTTACCGAATTACCAATCCCAGAAATCTCGGATGATGAGGTTTTGATTGCGGCCCGATCAGTAGGTGTCTGTCACTCAGACATCGAACTTCTCGAGGGTCGCTACATCATCCCTTTCCAATATCCCCTAATTCCCGGGCATGAGTGGTCAGGCGAAGTCGTGAAGGTCGGATCGCTTGTAAAGGATTTAGTACCGGGAGATCGAGTAGTTGGCGAATGTGTGATTGGAGACGATCATTTCGGCTTCTCGATTAGTGGAGCGGCCGCTGAGTTTTTCAAAGCAAAAGAGTCTTGGCTGCACAAGTTACCCGACGAGGTTGACTTTACCAATGGGGCTTTAGTCGAGCCCTTTAGTGTTGCTTACTACGCGCTAATGCAGGTTGGCAATGTCAACGCCTCTGACGTCTTGGTGGTGCTTGGAGCAGGCCCCATCGGGCTCGCGGTAACTGCTGGGGCCAAAGCCTTGGGAGCCGTCACCTTAGTGGTTGAGCCCGTGACTCACCGGCAGGAGGCAGCAAAAAAGCTCGGTGCTGATCACGTGGTTGCGCCCGAGGGTCTTGACGAGCTTCTGGAGAGTGTAAGCGCTGAAAAGGGCGCGAGTGTCGTGATCGAGGCAACTGGAAACCCGGTCGTGATGGCTCGCGCGCTCGAAATCGCAGCTTTCAGAGGTCGAGTCGGTTACATTGGAATCGATGTCGGTCGAGAAGCTCCCGCAAAACTGGGTTTGATTCAATCGAAGGAACTAAAGATCACCGGAACCATTGGTTCACCCGGGGTGTGGCCCGACACCCTAAGATTTATGGCAAACAAAAACATCGACCTGTCGCCCTTGGTAACTAAAACTTTTGAGCCGCATGATGCCGTGGGGGCGGTTGATGCTGCGCAAGATCCAGCAAACAACATCAAGGCACACATACAATACAGCGCGACCCTCTAGCTAGCCGCGCTAAAAGATGAGGTGGGGGCGCCATGCGTTCGCCCCCACCGTTCCCCTGGCCTAGGGAATTATTTTTGCCGCTCTATATCGGGCTACCTTGTCGAAAAAACTTTTTGGCGTGTTTCGGAAATTTAAGAAGCCAGCCTCCTTAGATTTGTTCATGTCGGTGAAGCATTCAATCTGCCTTCCTAAGTCGCTATCCGAGTGCCACCAGGAAGCTAATTTATTTACGTCCGGCTCAATTAGTCCGTTATTCTCTGCGATTGTTTTCCAAATGCCTTCAGCCTCGACCATCTGAGTTTCGAGAGGGTTTGGCTCAGATTTTGGTGCCTCCCATTCCAATTCAAAATGCTTGGCAATTTGGGGCCACAACCATCTCCAACGGAACGTATCACCGTTGGCTATATTGAATGCCTCGTTTTCTGCTTCTTTATGAGTGCAAGCCCATATGAGTTGCTCCCCCAGGAGATCCGCATCTGTAACATCAATCACTCCATTCCATTGTTCCTGCGAGCCGGGAAATATGAAAGGATTGCCTAATTCCTTGCAGATTGTCGCGTATACCGACAGAGTCAGTGCCATATTCATGGCATTATCGGTGGCGAATCCAAAAACGGTGTGGGCTCGGTGAACACTCCAGGTAAATCCTTGTTTTTCAGCCGCAGCAAAAAGCTCATCTTCTTGAGCATAATAAAAATTTAAATTTGGAAGCCGCGGTTCGCTCTCGTGGAAAGGAGTTTCGGCCATGACGGCAGTCGCGTAATCGTCAAATGGACCCAGGTAGTGTTTGAGTCCTGTCAGCAATGCGACATGACGTACGCCTTTATCCTGTTCAAGACCTGCGAAAAGGTTCCGAAGCGTGGCGCTATTAACCTCAATGTTTTCCACTTCTGTCTCTTTTCGGATCCAAGCCGTGATGATGACAATTTCTGGCCTGAGCCCTTTCAGGGCATTCTTTACCGAATCTAGGTCGAGGAGATCGACGCTGATCTGGCTTACTCCAGCTATCTCGCTAGTTTGACGTCGCGAAATTCCGTGAACGTCCCATCCTTGCTTTACCAGCTGGGCCGCAACGGTTTGACCCGCTATACCTGTGACCCCAACAACCAATGCTCGTTTCCCAGAACTACTCGACATAACAAAAACCTTTCTACGTTTGTTCACCTTTGATAAACGATAGCTAAAAATGTTCACTCTGTTAAGTATTAGTTTTTTATTGTTCCATTTTCGGCAGAGTCAGCAGGATTGCCAATGCAACGCTCGAGCCGTTTTAATTTGTAAAAATGATGAATAACCGCGTCTAAAAGGGCAAATAATCCATACCGTCTTCCGATACTTTTGGCATCAAACCCTGTCTTGAGGTCACATTTTCTGACTGTGCAGCTCACTTGCACAGCATTGCAGATGCCTCTCGTGGCTAAAAAGTTACGTCTCTAACTTGTAAACCCTCATGAAGTTTCATAAAGTGTGACTCAACACTATGAAAGCCTTGGATAAACCCTCGGCATCTTTCGAAGGAGAGAGATTGGCTAAGAGTGCGACCGATATAACCTCGACTCGGTTCCGAATGTCTAAGGGAGTCGTGACGGTTCTGATCGCTCTTATCGTTTTGGTAATCGTTGGTTTTGCTCTGGCACCCTCAAGTGTTTCCACCGGAGCGATAATTGGAATGGTTCCATTTGCCGCCGTCCTCGCCATTATCGGTTTAGGTCAAATGCTGGTCGTTCAGCAGGGTGGGATTGATCTATCCGTTCCGGGAGCTATGTCTCTGGCAATTGTCATAATCAGCCACTACCCGACGGGAGAGGACTCCCTCCTTTTGCCGGCCTTTGGGATAGCTCTTTTGTGGGCTCTCGGAGCGGGAGCGCTCAACGCATTCTTGATTGGTTACATTGGCCTCAATCCGATAATCGCTACCTTGGGCACCAATGCCCTGCTTTTTGGTGCGATTTTAGGGATCTCCGGCGGAACACCGCGAGCGACGGCTCCTCTATTACGCTCTCTCGCTGGGGATCGAACGCTCGGAATTCCTCACACGGTGTTCTTCGCGCTACTCGCGCTGCTGATTGTCACCGTAATTGTGAAAAAGACGGTGGCGGGTCGGCGCTTTGAGTCGTCCGGAGCGAGCAAAGCTGCCGCTAGAGTAATCGGACTAAACGTGAAACGTCATAACGGCTTGTCTTACGTCTGGGCTCAGCTTCTCTATTTGGTTGGGGGGGTTCTTCTTGCAGGGGTCACTAGCCAGCCAACGGCTTACATGGGGAATTCCTATCTTTTACCCTCGGTTGCTGTGGTCGTGTTGGGCGGAACGTCTCTTCTTGGCGGCCGCGGATTTCCGCTGGCTACAGTGCTTGCTGCCCTTTTTCTCCGCCAGCTAGACCAATTCGTCTTAGCTCTCGGGGTTCCGTACGCGGTTAGGACACTGGTTCAGGCGGCGGCGTTCATTATTGGAGTGGCAATTTACACGATCGATTGGCGAGAGGTTCGCCGCAGGTTTCAGGAAATGAGTAAGTCATCTTCTGGGAAAGATCATCCCTAGCGCAGTCGCGTTGAGGATGACCGGGCGCAGCAGAAAGTGTTGCGCAAAAAACAATATGGAGGAAAGATCAAATGATCAAACGTCATACGAGAGTCCTACAAGCCCTTGCGGCTGCGGGAATCGCTGGTCTAGCTCTCTCTGCCTGTAGCGCAGGCGGAGGAACGGAGACCGCAACTGACGACGCCGCCACCGACGCATCAGCGGAGGAGTCGACTGACTCGGCCGCAGCCGATGTCCCATCCTGGTGTGGGCCGAAAGAAATAACCTTCGGCCTCCTCGATGGATTTGGTGGTAACAGCTGGCGTCTGGTCACCACAGCAAGTGGTGAGGATGAAGCCAAGAAGTGCCCCAGCGTTACGGAGTACCTCTACGCCGATGGTCAGGGTGACACCCAGAAGTCCATCTCTGATGTTCAGTCCATGGTCGCTACCGGAGTAGACGCGATTGTTGTCTTCCCCGACGCAGGCGAGGCAATGCTGCCTGCTTTGCGCAGTGCCTACGAGGCAGGAGTGGTTACCGTTCCTTACCGGGTCAACCCGGGAGGAGAGGACGGAGTTGACTACGATGTCTGGATCGGAGCGGACTTCTTCCAGTCCGGTCGTGATTGGGCCGAGTGGACTATGGACAACTTCCCGGATGGAGCCAAAATTCTGTTCCTCAGTGGACCTGCCGGAAACAGTCAGGGAGAAGATGAGTCCACTGGATTCAAGGAGCTCCTGACCGATTCGAAGTATGAGTTCATTGGAGAGCAACCTTTTGAGGTTACCAATTGGGACCCCGCATTGACTCAGCAGGTCCTTACTGCTGCCATTGCGAAGTACCCAGAGATCGACGTCATTTACTCAGACTTCGGTCCCTCTCTGGTGGGAGCTCTTCCAGAGTTCACCAAGAGTGGTCGCGATATTCCCGCGCTTGCTACCTCTGACGGCAACCTCCTTGGTTGCTTCTGGCAGGAGCAGCAAGATGCTGGAAACGGTTTCGAGATGATGTCGGTTGCCACCGGTAACGACAACGTTCGCCTCGCGGTCCAGACCGCAATCGCTCTCGCATCCGGAGGAGAGGTCCCCGAAAAGGGTGATGGATTCGTCCACCCCAAGTTCGAGGACTCAATCTCGGGAAGCCCCTCGGCGGTCCAGTGCCGCGATGACCTGCCCGGAGATATTTACCTCTCGGCACAGCTTGACGGCGACACTCAAGCGTCTCTGCTCAAGTAACCTAAACAAATGGAATTGTTCTGGGGCGAGAATTTTCTCGCCCCAGAACAAGGCCTAAAGTTAATTCTTCGATAGGTGGGCTCAGTAAATGGCATCTAAGACCCGGTTACATTCTCCAATTCTCGAACTCAAGAATATTTCAAAGAGTTTCTCTGGTGTCCCGGCTTTGACCGATGTAACGTTTGACATTCGCCCCGGAGAGGTGCACGCGCTTCTGGGTGAAAATGGTGCGGGCAAGTCCACCTTGATGAACATAGCGACGGGCACTATCCCGCAAAGTTCTGGAGCCATTCGGTTCAATGGAGAAATTGTTGACGACTTGGATCCCAAGCGAGCAACCGAACTGGGAATTGCATTCGTGCATCAGCACCCTGCGGTTATGCCGGACCTTACGGTTCTGGAGAACATTCAGGTGGCTTTGCCCCGCTCGGTTTTTCCTCAGAAGGGGTCCGACCGCGAGTTCGCTGAATCACTTCTGAACTCAGTCAATCTTGATGTTTCGCTGAACGAACGGGTTGAGGACCTAAGCGTTGCAAACAAGCATCTGCTGGAGATAGCGAAAGCATTGGCCCTAGAGCCGAAAGTCTTAGTGCTAGATGAGCCAACTGCCCCCCTTGGCAAAGATTCGGTTGAATTGTTGTTTGACTTAGTGCGAAACGCCGTGGCCGAGGATACGTCCGTGGTCTACATAACTCACCGTCTAGCTGAGGTCCGGGAGGTTGCAACGAGGGTAACCGTTTTGCGTGATGGGCTACACCGTCAAACTTCAAAAGTAGATGAGGTGTCGGATGGTGAATTACTCGCGCTGATTATCGGAAGAGAGCTCAAATCAACTTTCCCAGCAAAATACGCAGGCGAGAAAGGTTCGAGTCCAAATCTGGTTATCAAAAATCTCTCGGGACACGGATTTACAGATGTCTCCATCGAGGCCCACCCTGGGCAGATTATCGGAATTGGCGGTGTTGTAGGCAACGGGCAGACCGAGCTTCTTAGAGCCATCAAAGGCCTCGAGACCTACGGGAGCGGCTCGATAGAAATAGCCGGCACCGTTCGCAAGTCACGCGAGCTGCTCACCGAAGCGGCGTTGATGCCAGCTGATCGCCAACGTGAGGGCGTAATGATGCGCATGTCCGTTCGAGAAAACGCCGCTGTCGCTGCCCTGAAAAGATTTAAGAATGGTCTGCTCCTATCTCGCAATCGTGAGAACGAGGCCGTCGAAAAGGTTTTCGAGTCCTTATCGGTTAAAGCGCCATCAAATGAGGCGTTAGTTTCGTCTTTATCAGGTGGAAACCAGCAAAAGGTCGTGATGTCCCGCGCACTAATGGCCAAACCTCTAATTGTCCTCGCTGATGAGCCAACTCAGGGTGTTGATGTTGGCGCCCGAGCGGAGCTATACCAAATCCTGAGGGACGTCTCGGTCTCAGGAATTCCGGTTCTCCTCGCTTCCTCGGATGCAAAGGAGCTAGAGGGACTTTGTGACACGGTTTACGTGATGTCGCGTGGGCATGTCGTTAGCGAACTACGTGGCGATTCGATTACCGAGGAGAACATAATCAGTGCGGCGGTCAAATCGACCACCCAGGTCGTGGTGGAAAAAAACCTGGCGAATACGGAGGATCGAAAATCGGGAAACTCTGTCTCTTCTCGAGTACTTCGATTTGCCCGCGGAGACTATGCCCCAAGCTTGTTACTCGTCTTGGTAATGATTGGTTTGGGAACATACATT
>MDTG01160429.1_pt1 | contig 18255 bp, 13 predicted proteins | sample 811421 | NCBI WGS metagenome assembly MDTG01 (sample SAMN05326645, study PRJNA326480) | marine metagenome | isolation source: seawater | place: Pacific Ocean: South East | collected 2011 | reverse complement strand
TGAATCGCCTTCCCCCCCGCCGATGTCGAGGCTCCCGCCCCCCGCTGAGGCGGTGGGGCCGGGGCTCAGTCGCCTCCCGGAACCCGGATGTCCTCGACCATCCGCTGCACCGAATCCGGCGGCGGGGCGGTCAGCAGCGCGACGGGAATCGCGATCGCGAAGTTGATCAGCATCCCCAGGGTGCCGATGCCCTCGGGGGAGATCCCCAGCCACCAGTCGTCGCTCGAGCCCCCGAGGAACTTGAACTCGAGGATGTACCAGGTGGTGAACCCGATCCCGCACAGCATGCCGGTGATCGCACCCGGCATGTTGAACCGCTTCCAGAAGATCCCGAGGAAGATCGCGGGGAAGAAACTGCTGGCCGCGAGCCCGAACGCGAAGGCGACCACCGCCGCCACGTAGTCCGGCGGCCAGATCCCGAGGAGGCCCGCGCAGATGATCGCGGCCGCGGCGGCGAGGCGAGCGACCCGCAGTTCACCGCGGTCGGAGATCTCCGGCGCGACGACCTTCTTGACCAGGTCGTGGCTGACCGCGGAGGAGATCACCATCAGGAGGCCGGCGGCGGTCGAGAGCGCGGCGGCGAGGCCGCCGGCCGCCACCAGCGCGATCACCCAGTCCGGCAGACCGGAGATCTCGGGGTTTGCGAGGACCATGATGTCGCGGTCGATGTAGAGCTCGTTGCCCTCGCCCTCGAGGACGGGGTTGGCCAGCAGGCGTTCGCCGTGCTCGCCACGCGCATCACCCGGCTCGAAGACCGGCTTCTTGCCCGCGAAGGAGGGACCCGGACCGTGCTGGATCACGCCGTCACCGTTGCGGTCGCGCCAGGAGATCAGCCCCGTGTCCTCCCAGGTGCCGACCCAGCCGGGGGCCTCGGCGTAGCGGGCTCCCGGCACGGTCTCGAGCATGTTGGTGCGGGCGAAGACCGCGATCGCGGGCGCGGTGGTGTAGAGGATCGCGATGAACAGCAGCGCCCACCCGGCGGAGGTCCGGGCGTCCTTCACTCGCTTGACGGTGAAGAAGCGGATGATCACGTGGGGAAGCCCGGCGGTGCCCAGCATCAACGCCGCGGTGATGCACACCACGTCGAGGGGATGCTTGTGGTAGTCGGTGTAGGACTCGAAACCGAGGTCCGCGAGCATGCCGTTGAGTTTCGCGAGCAGTCCCACCCCCTCGGCGTCGGTTCCGCCCAGGGCGGTCTGGGGGATCGGGTTGCCGGTCACCATGAAGGCGAGGAAGAACGCGGGAATGGTGTAGGCGAAGATCAGGACGCAGTACTGGGCGACCTGGGTGTAGGTGATCCCCTTCATGCCCCCGAGGACCGCGTAGAAGAAGACCAGTCCCATCCCGATCACCACCCCGAGGTCGATGTTGACCTCGAGGAAGCGGCTGAACACCACCCCCACCCCGCGCATCTGGCCCGCGATGTAGGTGAACGACACGAAGATCGCGCAGAGCACCGCCACGATGCGCGCGAACTGGGAGTAGTAGCGATCGCCGATGAAGTCGGGGACCGTGAACTTACCGAACTTGCGCAGGTAGGGCGCGAGCAGGAGCGCGAGCAGGACGTAGCCGCCGGTCCAGCCCATGAGGTAGACCGACCCGTCCATTCCGGCGAAGGCGATGATGCCCGCCATCGATATGAAGCTGGCCGCGCTCATCCAGTCCGCGGCGGTGGCCATGCCGTTGGCCAGCGGGGAGACGCCCTTGCCCGCGACGTAGAACTCGCCGGTCGAGCGGGCGCGCGAGGCGATCGCGATCACGATGTAGAGCGCGAAGGTCAGCCCGATGATCAGGAAGGTCCAGCCCTGCACGCCCATCAGGCCTCCTCCGCCACGCCGAAGCGGCGATCGAGGCGATTCATCGCGATGACGTAGACCACGATCAGCAGGACGAAGACGTAGATCGACCCCTGCTGGGCGAACCAGAAGCCGAGCGGGTATCGGGTCCCCGGGAGCATGAAGGTGTTCAGCCACGGGGCGAGCAGGATCCCGCACCCGAAGGAGACGAACGCCCAGATCGACAGGAGGACGGCGATCCACGCGAGGTTGGCCCGGAAGTGCGCGGTGGTGCGACTCGCGCGACCGCTCCCCCGCCCCGGTTCGGGGCCGGACTCGGGCGTGGGCTCGGGGGTTGGCTCGGGGGTGGTCAAGGGGGACTCCACGTGGTCGGCTCACCCCTTGGGGGCGAGGCAGCCGCAGCGTTCGAGCAGGAACTTGGTCTTGAGCACGCCCTCGCGTTCGGAAGGGGTCTCCCCCTCCCACTCGATCCCGACGTAGCCGGTGTAGCCGGCGTCCCGCACGATCTGCATCATCCGGGCGTAGTCGGTGCGGGTCTCGTCACCGTCCTCGTCGAAGGCGCGGCTCTTGGCGCTGACCGCCTTCGCGAACGGCATGAGTTCCTCGACCCCGCGGTAGCGGTCGTACCAGCGGCCGTCCGCGAGCAGGAAGTTCCCGAAGTCCGGGAGGGTCCCCACGTTGGGCCGGTCGACGGTCCGCATCACCTTCGCGAGCCAGGCGCCGTCGGAACTGAGCCCCCCGTGGTTCTCGACCAGCACGTCGAGACCGTACGGCTCGGCCAGCGCCCCGAGGGCGGCGAGTCCCTCCGCGGCCCGCCCGAGCTGCTCCTCGCGGCTGCCGGAGGACTGGGCGTTCACCCGGATCGAGTGGCACCCGAGGATCTTCGCGGCCTCCAGCCACTTGCGATGGTTGGAGACCGCGAGCCGACGCTTGGCGGGATGGGGATCACCGAGGGCCCCCTCTCCGTCGCACATGATCAGCAGGCTCTTCACCCCCAGCCCGTCACAGGTCGAACGGAGTGCCTTGAAGTACGACTCGTCGGTCGCGTGGGCGCGATAGAAGCTGTTGACGTACTCCACCGCGTCCAGCCCGAAGGCCTCCACCGTGAACTTCGGGAAGTCATCGGGCGAGAGCGTTCCGTCGTTGATCATCCGGTGCAGGGACCACTGCGCGAGGGAGATGCGGTTGGGAAGCTTCAGGGACATCGCTGCAGCCTACCCGTCCGGGTGGGAATGTCCAGCGGGCCCGCCGCGCGGCGCGCCGCGGGGCGGGAGAAAGCCACCAGCCGGACTCGAACCGGCGACCTAAGCTTTACGAAAGCTTCGCTCTACCAACTGAGCTATGGTGGCACGGGGTGCCGCTGGCTACTTCCCGATCAGCAACCTGACCGCCTCCTCGGGGCCGACGTTCAGGGCGCCGTACGCCCGCCCGATCGCGTCGGCGGTGTCGCCGTCGGAGTCGGCGATCATCTGCCGCATCGCGGAGACCTGCCGGGTGGTGGCGTTGTTGCCGAAGCGCCGGGCGGAGGCCGAGACGAGGTCGAAGAGGTCGATCTGGTCCACCCCGTCCGAGGCGATCGCGGCCTCCAGGAGCGCCTGCTGGGCCCTGGCCCCCGGCAGCATCGAGATCACCTCCGCCACCAGGATCCGCAGCTGGCCCTCGCGGGCGTCGAGCGCCTCGACCAGCGCGGGTTCCGCCGCGGCGACGTCGAAGGTGGTGTTGCCGGACACCGCGATCCCGCGCAGGGCGTCGAGGGCGGCCAGCATGTACTCCAGTGCGCTGGACTCGTCCAGCACCCCCGATCCGTTGAGCTCCAGGAGGTTCCGGACCGCGGCCACGAACTGGGCCTGGCCCGCGCCGGCCTGCCAGATCTTGGTGGCCCGGTCGTTGATGTACTCGTTCTCCAACTGGATCATGTCCGCGGCGTTGACGCAGGCGATGACCGGGACCGCGGCGGTGAGGTTGTCGCCGCGGAGCCCGCGGATGGTGTCGCGCACCGACTGCACCCCGCCGCGGACCACCACCAGGTCGAGCCCGGCGGTCCCCCCGACGGTGTTGCGGACATGGTCGTAGTCGGACCCGCCATCGACCACGGTGAAGCCCATCGACTTGAGGTCGTCGCCGAAGGTCCGTCGATCCTCCTCGTTGCTGGCCACCACGATGCCGAACATCGAGTCGCTGTCGCGCACCGCGGAGGCGAGCAGCGGCACCACGACCTCGTCACCGGGGAACGTGCGGTCCGGGAGGGCGTTGGCCAGCACCAGCGCGGCGTCGTACCGCACCCGGCGATCGGGGAAGTACAGGCACTCGAGCAGGGGCAGCCGGGAGGTGCCGAAGATGTTGGAGCGGCCGGTGGTCTGGCTGAGCGCGCCGAGCGCGTCCCGGACCAGCGCGGTGTCGTAGCGGTCGATCGCGATCGAGAGGACGTCCTGCGCGGTGGCGGAACCGACCGCGGTCGCGAAGAACTGCGGGCTGTACCGCCCGTCGCCGAAGACGGGGTCGGTCATCCCCGGCCGGAGGTCGTTCTCCCGACGAAGGTCGGCGGCCACGTAGAGGGCGAGGGCCGGGGCGGACCCGGGGTCGAACTGGAGGGCCTTGAGGGCCATCTCCATCGCCATCACGTCCCCGAAGATCGCGGTGGGGATCGAGGTGGGCAGCAGTCCCGCGTAGGTGTCGTAGGTCCAGATGTTGTTGGTGGGCTCGGAGGGCCAGGCGATCAGCGACAGCTGGTTGTCGAAGAAGCGCTGCCCGAGCGCGATGTACTGGGCGGAGATCGAGGTGGACTTGCCGCCCAGCCGGGTGAAGGCCCGCATCGCGGCGGCCTTGACCGAGTCGTCCACGCCGTCGGCGGCGGAGAGCTCGAGCAGGAACGGCTCGGCGGCGGGGTAGCCGATCTCCCCGAGCATGTTGCAGATCTTGCGCTGGGGGTTGGGGCCCACCTTCATCAGGGCGGCGCAGAGCGGCAGGACCGCCTGTCGCTTGATGCGCTCGATGACCTTGGTGGCCGCCACCTCCAGCTGGGGGTTGCGGGACTCGACGACCACCGCGAGGAGGCCGGGGACCGCGAACTCCCCGGCGGCGACCAGTCGTTCCTCCGCGAGCATCTTCTCGCGCATCGAGCCGGTGAGCATCGAGATCGACTGCTCGATCAGCCCGGGGTCCCGGGCGAGGGCGATGCGGCCGTTCTCGACGCGTCGCTCGATCCTCGAGGCGAGGTCGCTGACCCCGGTCATCTGGCGGCCCCGGCGCAGGACCCCGATGAGCTTCTCCTCGAGGTCGTTGTCGATGACGATCATCGCGAGGTCCGAGTCGCTGGCCCCGGAGTCCAGGAGGGCCTTGCCGGTGGCCTCCGCGAGGTCGGGCTTGGCGATCCGCACGTAGTGCAGGAAGTCCTTCATGAGTTCCGTGGGACTCTGGGCGGCCGGGGCGGCACCGTCCGAGTCCGCCTGGGCGACCACCACCCGGGGGGCGGCGAGGGCCGCGACCACGGCCACGGAGAGGGTCAGGATCCTGATGACGTTGGTGGGACTCATGAAAGCAAGACCTCCTCTGCAGGGTCCGGGAAGGGACCTGCTGCACGTGCACGCGTGGATCTCGGTGATCCGGACGGACCTCCCTGCTCGGGATGGGGGCTGATCCGCAGGAGCGGACGATACTTGACCGCATGAGCCAGTGTCAACGCAGGCGGCCCTCGGAGGGCGTGTACCGGGCGCCAGGGGGAACGATGCGGCGACCCCACCCCATCGGGCGTGGCGGCTATACTTGATTCGTCGTGGTGCGACGAATCGGGACCCAGCGTCCCGAGACGACCCCGGGGATCGAACCCGGGGTGGAAGGCGGTGTGAATCCGCCGCGGACGCGCCGCCGTGACGGGCTTCCACGGGCTTCCGTGGACGACGACGCACAGCCACTGCGCCCCCGGGCGCGGGAAGGCGCGTCGCGATCGCCCGGAGCCGGAACACTCCGCCACGACGCACGCGGCGATCTCCTCGCGCTCGGGAGATCGGCGAAGGACGGTCCGGGTGCCCGGACCCCACCCCGCGCGGCGGGCGTGGCTCGTCCAGCCTGGTTCCGAGCGCCGGACCTCCGGATGCCGTACCCCCGCCCCACCACCTGCTGTCCCGCCCTGCTGCTGGCCGTGTTCGCCGCGACGGCGAGCGGGCAGTTCGCCAGCGAGGTGGTCGAGCACGCCCCGGGGACCGGGGCGGGACCGGGGTACGCCGACCCCACCAGCACCCTCGGCCCCCCCGCGAGGATGAGTGGGCTGCCCGGGATCACCGACAGCGTGGTCACGCCGTTCCAGCCCGCCTACATGGGGTACCAGCTCCTGACGGTGGGCCGGGGCGGTCACCTGGTGGTGCGCTTCGAGGAACCGGTCCTCGACGAACCCGGCAACCCCCACGGCATCGACCCGCTGGTCTTCGGCAACGCGTTCTTCACCAACACCGGGGGGCCCCTGGCCTGCACCGGGGCGCTCTACGACGAGGGCGGACGCATCGAGCTGAGTGCGGACGGAGTGGTCTTCGTGGAGGTGCCGGGCGTCTCCGCGGACGGGCTCTTCCCGACCCTCGGCTACGTGGACGCAGCCCCCTTCGACACCACCTCGGGAACCATCGAGACCGACTTCACCCGGCCGGTGGACCCCGCCTGGGCCCCGCTGGTGCTCGAGGGGTCGCTCTGCTGGGAGGACCTGGTCGGACTCTACGAGGGGTCCGGGGGCGGGACCCCGATCGACCTCGCGTGGGTCGGACTGGCCGAGGTCACCCACGTCCGGATCTCGGTCCCGGAGGACGCGGGAAGCCTTCCGGAGATCGATGCGTTCGCGGACGTCGCCCCGGCCCGCCCCGTCGGGGACCTCGACGGCGACGGCCGGGTGGGCGGGGCGGACCTCGCCCTCCTGCTGGCGGCGTGGGGCGAACTGGACCACCCGGCGGACCTCGACCGGGACGGGGTCGTGGGAGGCGGGGACCTGACCCTCCTGCTGGGGGGATGGGACGCATGAACAGGGCCAGCGGATTCACCATCGTCGAGCTGCTGGTGGTGATCGGGGTGATCGCGGTCCTCCTGGCCCTCGGGGGCGGCGCGGCGGTGGGCGTGGCTCGCGAGGCCCGCACCCAGCACTGCGGATCGAACCTCCGGCAGCTGGCGCTGGCCACCTTCAGCTACCAGAACCAGGCGCGCGGGCAGCTTCCCCCCGCCATCCTCTATAAGGTCCGCGGGTCGGAGCTGGTGACCGAGGCGTGGGACTTCACCCAGACCCCGGACGGGGAGGTCACCCCCGGGGTCCTCTGGGACTTCGCGGACGGGGCGGACTCGATCCACCAGTGCCCGGACTTCCAGGGGGCCAGCACCTTCGGGGCGGACCCCCACACCGGCTACAACTACAACACCACCTACCTCGCCGCGGAGGGTTCGATGCCGCAGCTGGCCGCCGACGGACGGATCCTCGACGGCTGGGACGCCGCCCGCCGCGGGCTCCCCCCCGCCGCGCATCGGCACACCGATCGCTGCGCGCTCTTCGGGGACGCGGGCTGGCGGGGCGGGGCGAACAAGTTCATGCGCGCGCCCTCGAACCGCGTGGAGAACGACCTCGCCAAGGTCTACGCCGGCGGGCAGGCGTTCCGCCACCGGGCGGGTTGCTGCAACGTGGTGCACCTCGACGGGCACTGCGCCCGCTACGACACCCCCGAGGCCGGGGACCTGGCGAACGACGAACTGCTGGAGGGCTTCATGGCCTTCCCCCGGAACGGATTCCTCTCCGCGGACGACCTGCGCTACGACCCGCGCTGAACCGCACCTCGCTCAGGAGGAACGACCGAAGCGCCGGTCGAGTTCCGCGAGCGGGATGCGCAGCGAGGTGGGTCGACCGTGGGGGCAGTTGCTCGAGCGCTCGATCGCCTCGCGCCGGGCGAGCAGGGTCGCCAGCTCCGCGTCCCCGAGCCGGTCCCCCGCCTTCACCGCCGCCTTGCAGGCCATCATGTCCAGGACCTCCGAGAGCAGCGCCTCGGGGTCGTCCGCCCGCCCCTGTTCGACCCCGAACCCGAGCAGTTCCGCGAGGAACGGGCCCGGCTCGACGTTGCGGGAGAGCAGGAAGCTCGGGACCCCGCTGATCGAGATCGAGCGGGGCCCGATCGGCCGGGCGTCGAAGCCGATCCGACCGACCAGCTCCGCGAGCAGTTCGAGCGCCTCGATCGCGGCCTCGTCCACCTCGATCACGTCCGGCATCAGCAGGGCCTGCCGCTCGAGGGGGGCGCTTCGGATCCGTTCCACGAGTTCCTCGAAGAGCACCCGTTCGTGGAGCGCGTGCTGGTCCACGACCAGCACCCCGTCGGGGTCCTCCACCAGCAGGTACTTCGCATGCACCTGGAGGATCCGGTGGTCGCGCCGGATCCCCGGGACCAGGGCGTCGGCCGGGGCCACCGGTCGGGCGAGGTCCTCGGCGAGTCGCCGGTACTCCACCGGCCGGGCCCGGTCGGTGGGGCCGAACTCGCGGACCGGCCCCGGGGCGAGCCCCGGCGGCATCGCGGAGGGCGACGGTCGGTCGCCGGCGGTGGACGACGGCGCGGAGGTGGTCGCCGACGCGGCGGGACCGGTCTCCAGCTCCAGGGTGGGCACCAGGTCGCGACCCTTCAGGGCGGCCCGGAGGGCGTGGCGCACCGCCTGGTGGATCGCCCCGCTGTCGCGGAAGCGGACCTCGGTCTTGGTGGGGTGCACGTTGACGTCGACCAGCCGCGGGTCGAGCTCGATGAACAGCACCACCGTGGGGTGGCGGCCGGGGACCACCAGCCCGCGGTAGGCCTCGCGCAGCGCATGCTGGATCGCCTTGTCCTGGATCGGTCGTCCGTTGAGGAAGATGCGCTGTCGCTTGGCGGTGGGTCGCGCGATCTCCGGGGTGCCCGCCAGCCCCCAGATCGTGGCGCCCGCCCCCTCGAAGTCCACCTCGATCAGTTCGTCCGCCAGCTCCGCGCCCAGCAGCGCCACCAGCCGCCGGCGGGGGTCGTCCACCGCGGGCAGCTCCAGCGTGCGGCGGGTGCCCAGGGTGAGGGTGAACGCGCAGGCGGGGTTGGCCATCGCGATCGTCTGGACGACCTCCGAGATCCGAGCCTGCTCGGTGGGGTCGGTCTTGAGGAACTTCCGTCGTGCGGGGGTGTTGAAGAACAGCGAGCGGATCTCCACCGAGGTCCCGGGCGGCCCCGCGGCGGGTTCCACCGCTCCCGGCGGTCCCCCGTCGGCGCGGACCATCCATGCCTCCTCCGACCCCGGGACCCGCGAGCGAAGGCGAAGCTTCGACACCGAGGCGATCGAGGCGAGCGCCTCCCCGCGGAAGCCCATGGTGGCCACGGACTCGAGGTCCTCGAGGGAGGCGATCTTGCTGGTGGCGTGCGGGGAGAGGGCGAGGACGAGTTCCTCGCGGGGGATCCCCCGCCCGTCGTCGGTGACCCGCAGCAGCTCGCGACCCCCCCCTTCGGAGGTGACCTCGATCCGCCGGGCGCCGGCGTCCAGGGCGTTCTCGACGAGTTCCTTCACCACGTTGGCGGGCCGCTCCACCACTTCGCCGGCCGCGATGCGGTTGACGAGGTCCTGCGGCAGTTGCTTGATGGTCATGGGCCGGGTCCGGGAACGAGGGCGATTTCTGGATGCCTCGACAGCATACTGCCGAAGTTCAGGAAGCAGGCGTCCCCGGCCCCGCGCGACGGCTTTCCGACAGGTTTCCCGAGATCGGGCGAACGCGGCCGCGGGGGCGGACGAACTACGGACGAGGAGGCACCTCCCATGAACCACCTGGTGATCGGTGACATCCACGGTTGCGGACGGGAACTGGCGGCCCTGGTCGAGATGATCGAGGCGGCGTACCGCCCGGAATCGAGCTGCCTCGTCCTGCTCGGCGACCTCTTCACCAAGGGCCCCGCGCCGGAGCTGGTGGTCCGGGAGATCCGGCGACTCCGGAAGCAGGGTTGGCGGATCGAGCTGGTGTGCGGCAACCACGAGATCCGGCTGCTGGGAGCGATCGGTCGGCTGCGCGGCGGGGTCGAGGCCCACCGGCTGGACCGGATCGAGCGGGAGACGATCGAGCGACTGGTCGAGCACGGCTGCCTGGAGCAGGCGTTCACCCTCCTGCTGGAGGCCACCCAGACCATCGAGTACCGCGCCGCGGGGTCGCACCCCGGGTTCACGGTGGTGCACGCCGGCTTCGAGCCGTCGCTGGGCCTCGAGGCCACCCCGGACCACATCAAGATGCACATCAAGGCCCGCAAGGACGAACGGGACTGGTGGGAACGCTACGACGGCAGCGAGGGCCTGGTGATCTGCGGGCACAAGCCGGTGCCGGAGCCGGTGCTGGTCCGCAGCGAGGACGGCGCCCCCTGCGTGCTGAACCTCGACACCGGCTGCGTGCTGGGCGGCCACCTCAGCTGCTACGACGTGGAGTCGGACCTGATCTTCCAGGTGCGGTCCCAGCAGCCGATCGACGCCAAGCGACTGGAGTTCGCGCTCAGCCCGACGCTGGTACCCACCTCGATGCGATCGGCATCGGACGCCCGCGCCCGAACGAGCGTGGGCTGACCTTCAGCACGATCGGCGCCTGGTGGCGCTTGTACTCCTGGCGGTCGATCAGGGCGACCAGCCGGTCGACCTCCGCCGAGGGCAGGCGGGACTCGCGGTGCACGCGTTCGCGGGAGGCCTCCTGGTCGACGCGCAGCGCCACCACCAGGTCGAGGTCCTCGTAGGACGGCAGGGAGTCGGCATCCAGCTGGTCGGGGCGAAGCTCCGCGGAGGGCGGCTTCTCGATCGAGGACACCGGGATCGGGGGGGTGTCGAACCCCACGCGGGCGTGCTCGCGGTTCAGCCACCGCGCGAGCGAGAACGCCTCGGTCTTCAGGACGTCGCCGATCACCGAGAGGCCGCCGCACATGTCCCCGTACAGCGTGCAGTACCCCACCGCGAGCTCGGACTTGTTCCCGGTGGTGAGCACCAGCGCCCCGGTCTGGTTGGCGTGCGCCATCAACATCAGCCCACGCAGCCTCGCCTGCAGGTTCTCGTCGGTGATCCCGCACGGCTCGCCGAGTTCGGGGGGGAAGGCGGTGCGAGCGGCCTGGTGGAGGGACTCGATGGGCAGTTCGATCGTGCGCTGGAGTCCCAGCCGCCCCGCCAGCTCCCGGGCGTCCTCGAGGGAGCCGGGGGAGGAGTACCGGGAGGGCATCAGGTAGCCGGTCACGCACTCCGGGCCGAGGGCGGCGGTGGCGATGGTCGCCACCAGGGAGGAATCGAGCCCTCCCGAGAGCCCCAGGGCGACCTCGGAGTGCCCGGTCTTCCGGCAGTAGTCACGCACCCCGAGGACCAGGGCGTTGAAGAGCGCGGACTCCGGGGCCTCCGGGGCGGGGTCGGCGATCGGGGCGCGGTCGAGGTCGACCACCGAGACCTCCTCGACCCAGGACGCCGCCTGGTGCAGGAGCGCTCCCCCGTGATCGCAGGCGATCGAGGCGCCCTCGAAGACCAGCTCGTCGTTGGCACCGACCTGGTTGACCGCGAGCACCGGGGCGCCCAGCGACCCCGCGAGGCGCCGCAGGCGCTCCCGCTGGCGGGCCCGCTTGCCCTGCACGAACGGCGAGGCGCTGGCGACCACCACCAGCCCGCAGCCGGAACCGGTGAGCGCCGCGACCGGGTCCTCGCGGTAGGCGCGTTCGATCGACACGTCGTCGGCCTGCCAGAAGTCCTCGCAGAGCAGGACCCCGATGCGGACCCCGGCGTGCTCGAAGTGCAGCGGCCCGGTCCCGGGGGTGAAGTGTCGGTGTTCGTCGAAGACGTCGTAGGTCGGCAGCAGTCGCTTGTCGAAGTAGCCCTCGATCCGCCCGCCGCGGCAGAGCGCGAGGGCGTTGTGCAGGGAGCCGTCCCCCGCGGCCCGCGGCAGGCCGACCAGGGCCGCCACCGCGGGCGGCAGTCCCTCGGCGAATCGCTCCGCGGCGTGCCGGCAGGCCTCCGCGACCCCTTCCCGCAGCAGCAGGTCCCGGGGCGGGTAGCCCAGCAGGCCCAGCTCGGTGCCGACCAGCAGGTCCGCCCCCGAGTCGACCGCCTGCGCGGCCGCCTCCCGGAGACGGGCGAGGTTCGCCTCGAGGTCGCCGACGATCGGATCGAGTTGGAGCAGGGCCGCCTTCATTGAGTGCATAGCGTATGCGTACAGGTTCCCCGGAATCCACCTCGAGCGGTCGAGGTGGCCTCCGGGGACCCGTGGGGCATCGGGGAGAGGGTCCCCGGGTCCGCCCTCCCTGGCGGACGCGAAGACGACTCGTCACCCGTTGGTTCAGTAGATGACCGCGTGGGCCTTCTCGACGGTGTCGATGATCTGTCGCACCGTGAAGGGCTTGCGGATCACGGACTCGAAGCCCTGGGTGGCCAGCTGGCTGACCTGTCCGTCGGTGAGCCGGGCGGTCATCGCCACCATGCGGGTGGCCTGCAGCTCGTCGCAGTCGGCGCAGGCGCGGGCCAGGGCGTCCGCGGCGTCCGGCGCCATGTCGACGTCGAAGAGGATCACGTGGGGCCGGAAGCGTTCGCATTCCATCCCCGCCTGGAAGAGGCAGGAGGTCGCGTGCACCTCGAACTCGGCCTCCTCGCCCAGCACCCGTTCGAGGGTGCCACCCACCTGCTCGTCGGCATCGACCACCAGGATCCTCGGCCGGCCGCTCATCAGGCCGTCCATCGGGATGTTGTGGGCCTTCATGAAGTTCAGGAGGTTCGGCACGGGGATCCGCCGGTCCTTGGAGCCGGGGATCCGGTAGCCCTCGAGCTGCCCGGAATCGAACCACTTGCTGACGGTGCGACTGGCCACGTTGCAGATCTTGGCGACCTCGCCGGTGGTCAGGACGTCCTTCTCGTTGAAACCGTTCTCACGCATGGGAATGCCCTCGGGGTGGTGAAGTGAACCTCTGGTCCGAGGATCCATCGGCGCTCCGAGGGGGGGAGTTAATCCGCAAGTGCCGATTGGGACGGGATTCTGCGCATCGGGTCCCGGCCGGGGACCGCGGAAGCGGGGTTATCGGCGGGCGGGCGTCCACCACCCCCCCATCCGGAGGGCGGGTCGTCCCGCGCGGGGGCCGCGGGGTACGCGGGTCCGGCGTGGTCCCGGCGTGGTTCAGGCGGTCCGGGGGCCGGCGGCCCGGACCGCGTCGGTGAGGTCGAACTTGGTGTCGTTGGCCCGGAATCGCCGGGCCAGGTCCTGCGCCATCTCGTCGTAGGCGGCGGGATCCTCCCAGGTGTTCCGGGGATCGAGCACCTCCGCGGGCACGCCCTCGACCGCGGTCGGGACGTGCAGGCCGAAGACCTCGTGCTCCACCGTGGGGACCGAGCGCAGCGCACCGTTGAGGATGTTGTGCACGAAGGTCCGGGTCCAGGAAAGCTTGAAGCGCTCGCCGACCCCGTAGGGACCGCCGGTCCAGCCGGTGTTCAGGAGCCAGACGTCCGCGTCGTTCTCCTCCACCCGCCGGGCGAGCCACTGGGCGTAGACCATCGGGGGGCGGGGCATGAAGGGGCCGCCGAAGCAGGGCGAGAAGTTCGGCTGGGGCTCGGTGACCCCCGCCTCGGTGCCCGCGAGCTTGGAGGTGTAGCCATTGACGAAGTAGTACATCGCCTGCTCGGGAGTGAGCTTGCTGACCGGGGGCAGGACCCCGAAGGCGTCCGCGGCCAGGAAGACCACGTTCCGGGGATGGCCGCCGGTGGAGGGCTGGCAGGCGTCCCTGATGTACCCCACCGGGTAGGTCACCCGGGTGTTCTCGGTGCGGCTGCTGTCGTCGTAGTCCGGCACGAAGTCCTCGTCGAGGGTCACGTTCTCCAGGACGCTGCCGAAGCGGATCGCGTTCCAGATCTCGGGCTCGGTGTCGGGCCGGAGCTTGATGCACTTGGCGTAGCAGCCGCCCTCGATGTTGAAGACCCCGTCGTCGGACCAGCCGTGCTCGTCGTCGCCGATCAGTCGCCGTTCGGGGTCCGCGCTGAGCGTGGTCTTGCCGGTGCCGGAGAGTCCGAAGAAGAGCGCGACGTTCGCGGGGTCGTCCTTGGCGACGTTGGCGGAGCAGTGCATCGGGAACACGCCGATGTCGGGGAGGTCGTAGTTCATCGCGTAGAAGATCGACTTCTTCATCTCGCCGGCGTAGCGGGTGCCGATGATGATCACCTTGCGCTGCTCGAGGCTCTGCACGATCGCGAGGTCCCCGGTGACCCCGTACTCCTCGGGGTTCTCGATCTTGAGGTTGCAGGCGTTGTAGATCACCCAGTCCGGTTCGAAGCCGGCCAGCTTGTCCTTCTCGGCGTTGATGAAGAGGGTCTTCGCGAACAGCGAGTGCCAGGCCTCCTCGGTGACCACCGAGACCTTGAGCCGGTAGGCGGGGTCCGCGCCGGCGTAGCCGTCGAAGCGGAACAGGTCGTCCTTGCCGCGCAGGTGCTCCAGCGCGAGCTGCTCGAGCTTGGCGAAGTGCTCGCTGGAGATCGGCTGGTTGACCTTCCCCCAGTTGATGGAATCGTGGATGCCGCCGGTGTCCTCGAGGTACTTGTCGCCGGGGCTTCGGCCGGTGCGGGACCCGGTGTCGCACATCAGGGCTCCATTGGCGGCCAGCACCCCTTCGCCGTTGCGAAGGGCGGTGTCGACGAGGGTCGGGACGGGAAGGTTCGCGTGGACTCGGGCGGAGCCGAGGTCGGCGATCCGGGCGGCTGATGCAGTGGTCATTCGGAAGCCTTTGGTTGAGCTGAGGTAAACGAACCAGTTTAACGGAATCCTCATCGGCAAAGCCAGAGTCCCGGCGATAAAAGCCGCGAATGCTTTTCCGCAGGGGCCCGGGCCGGGGATTGCCCGAAGGCCAGCTGGCGCGTAGGCTTTGCGTGTTCATGGCGGCCGTAGCTCAGTTGGCAGAGCACCTGGTTGTGATCCAGGATGTCGCGGGTTCGAGCCCCGTCGGTCGCCCTTTCCCACCCTTGGCGGGGTGATCCCCCGGAACCCCCCTCCCGGGCGCCGAGGGCCGGTTTTCGGCGGAGTCCCGATGCAGGTCGCCATCCTTCAATACGACGCCGCCTGGGAGGACAAGTCCGCCAACCACCACCGGATCGAGGGGATGCTGCGGGACGCCGACCCCGGCCCCGGGGCCTTCGTGCTCCTCCCGGAACTCTGCGACACCGGATTCTCGATGAACCTGGACCGGATCACGGGGGATGGGGGCCGCTCGGTGGCCTGGGCGAGGGGGCTGGCCCGGGAGCACGGCTGGACGATCCAGCTCGGGCACGCGGAGGTCGATCCCGAGGGGATGGGGCGCAACTGCGCGACGATCGTGACCCCCGGGGGCGAGGCCTTCACCTACCAGAAGCTCCACCCCATGACGGTGTTGGGGGAGTCGCGGGCCTACCAGCCCGGCCGGCACCTGCTGGTGGCGACCCTGGGGCCCCTGACCGTGGCCCCGCTGATCTGCTACGACCTGCGGTTCCCCGAAGTGTTTCGCCTGGCGTCGGTTGCCGGGGCGGAGCTCTTCACCGTCGGGGCCTGCTGGCCCGTGGAGCGGATCGAGCACTGGCGGGCGCTGCTGGTGGCCAGGGCGCTCGAGGGCCAGGCGTTCGTGCTGGGCGCGAACCGGACCGGGACCGATCCAAGCCTCACCTACGGCGGCACTTCCATGATCGTCTCCCCCCGGGGCGAGGTCCTGGCCGAGGCGGGCCGCACGGAGGAGTGCGTCCTGCAGGCGACGCTGGACGTGGCGGACCAGCTCAGGTTCCGAGAACAGTTCCCGTTCCTCGGGGATGTCCGAAAAGAACTGCTCGGATCGGTCGACGTGGTTCGTGCGCGGTCGAGGACGACCGACGAGGCGAGCGGATCGCCGCCGCAGAACTGAACTGCCCCGACGCGAATGAAAGCATGCGAGTTTCACCGTCCTGCCGGGTCGGCTGTTCGCAAGCAATGCAAACTCCATTACCATGGCCCCCACGCAGGATGCGCACCGGTCCGCCCGCGACGTCGTTCACGTCGCGCTCGAACCCCCGCCAAAGGAGTGGCCATGAAGACGATGAAGACCATGAAGAACGACGCGATCGCAGCACCGGCCGCCGGGCCGGAGGAGACGGACCTCGACACCGCAGCGGACCTCCCCGCGGTGGAGACGGCCAGCAGGAGCGAGACCAGCATGAACGGCGCCACCAGCGGACTGCTGAGGAAACCCAAGGACAGGAAGAAGCGACGACGCGGCCCCGGGGCGCGGCGCCAGAGCCTGGTCACCCGCAACCCCGAGGAACTGGAGTCGGAACTCCGCGAGGCCTACTTCTCGAGCGCCGGATGGGTCGCGCTGCGCTACGAGGTCGGGGTGGAGGAGGTCATCGACCACCTTCGCCGCACCGGGCTGCACCACGCCGCCCGCCCCGGCTCCGCGATCCAGTACGTCGAGGACGTGGTGCTGGCGTCGGCGGCGATCGCCGGGAACTCCCGCGCCTGGCACGACCTCGAACAGGTCTTCGTCCAGCCGCTGACCCGGACCTGCTCCGCCCACCTCGGCGAGCAGGAGGCGATGGTCCACGTGCGCAGGTTCCTCAACGACCTTCGCGTGTCGACCGCGTCCCGCGCGGGAGGACTCGAGGGCTACGCCGGACGGCAGCCCCTCCGGGTCTGGCTCGTCGACCGGCTGCTCGGCGAACTCGAGCAGTCGAGCCCGCAGGTCGGCGTCCGACTGGATGCGCACGCGGTCACCCGCCGACTCCGACTGGTGGACTGAGGCGCGGCCGCCGGACGCTTGACAGCAGGCGCCGAGGTCGTAGGCTGAACACGTCGAACGATCCGTTCGACGCGACGGCTACTTAGCTCAGTTGGTAGAGCACGGCATTGAAAATGCCGGTGTCCCCGGTTCAAGTCCGGGAGTAGCCATTTTCGAGAACCCACGCTGAGGGACCCAATTAGGTCCTTACCTGCGTACGGTACGCAGCGGCAGCGCTCTCACGTAAACATGCGAAATCGCATGGAAACGGAGACGCGATGCCCCGCAAGCAGACCCCCCCCACTTATTTGAAGAGAACAGAGAAGGGCAAGGACTACGCCTACTGCTACTTGTTTGGTGCCCAAAAGCGATTGGGTTCGTACGGAACCAAAGACTCTTTTCGACGATTTGAACGCTGCCTCGCCGCGTATGAACAAAAGTCTACCGACTCTTTGGATGGATGCCCACTTGACCCAGAAAAGAGTGCACCAGGTATTTGTGGTTGCGGGGTATCTGATATCGACAGCGACGGTGACGGAATCGCTGATTGCGAAGACTGCATTGCCGATGTCACCAACGACGGTGAAGTCGGGGGTCAAGATCTTGCATTCGTGCTTGCGGCATGGGGTGACGCAAACCTGTTTCCACTGGCAGACATCAACCAGGATGGCCTAGTGAATGGAACCGACATTACATACATCTTGGCAAACTGGGGAGTGTGCCCGCCCCCCCGGGTAACTGACATCAGCGAACCGCCCGATACCTCCTCGGTTACCAGCATTTTCTTCGCGATCCCCGGGCCCCACCCCCCCAATCCCCGAACACACCCTTGATTCACCCCGCGGACCCACTACGTTGAGGGATATCGATCCCACCTCATCCCGGAGAAAGACCCACTCATGCCCTGGCACCGCACCGCACCCCTGCCGTCCTCCTGTTCGCCCTCATCGACGACCGAGGCACCTGCCCGGAAGCCCCAGGGAGCGGGATCCATGCCGGTCCGCACCATCATCGTGGCGGCCGTCGCGTCGCTGAGCTTTACCGGAACCGGCTTTGGACAAGGGACAGCCGTGTTCACCAACTCCGGACAGGCACTCGGAAACAACCACAGCGCGTCAATCGCCCTCGGCGACCTCGACGGCGACGGCGACCTCGATGCCGTGGTCGCGAACGTCCCCATCTTTGATCCGAATATGCCCCCCCCCGGGGCTCCCAGCCCCAACACCGTCTGGACCAACGACGGAAACGGCACCTTCACCAACTCCGGACAGGCACTCGGAAACACCACCAGCAACTCAGTCGCCCTCGGCGACGTCGACGGGGACGGCGATCTCGATGCCGTGTTCGCGAACGACGAACAGGCAAGCACCGTCTGGACCAACGACGGCAACGGCACCTTCACCAACTCCGGACAGGCACTCGGAAACACCACCAGCAACTCAGTGGCCCTCGGCGATCTCGACGGGGACGGCGATCTCGATGCCGTGTTCGCGAACCTGGACCATCCCAACACCGTCTGGGCCAACGACGGTACCGGCACCTTCACCAACTCCGGACAGGCACTCGGAAACAGCAACAGCGGATCAGTTGCCCTCGGCGACCTCGACGGCGACGGCGACCTCGATGCCATGCTCGCTAACTGCTGCGGATCGCCCAACACCGTCTGGACCAACAACGGCAACGGCACCTTCACCGACTCCGGACAGGCACTCGGAGACAGCTACAGCACCTCAGTCGCCCTCGGCGACTTA
>MDTG01093565.1_pt1 | contig 18255 bp, 15 predicted proteins | sample 811421 | NCBI WGS metagenome assembly MDTG01 (sample SAMN05326645, study PRJNA326480) | marine metagenome | isolation source: seawater | place: Pacific Ocean: South East | collected 2011 | reverse complement strand
CGAAGATCTTGGCCGCGAGTTCGGCGCCGACGTCCGCTACATCCAGGCGGATATGTCCAAGGCCGACGAGTGCCGCGCGCTGATCGAAAAGGCCGGGGCCTGCGACATCCTCGTGAACAACGCGGGCATCCAGCACGTCGCGGCGATCGACGAGTTCCCGACCGAGAAATGGGACGCGATCATCGCGATCAACATGAACTCGGCGTTCCACTGCACCGCTGCCGCGCTGCCGATGATGCGCAAGGCCGGCTGGGGCCGGGTCATCAACATCGCCTCGGCGCACGGGCTGACCGCGTCGCCCTACAAGTCGGCCTATGTCACCGCCAAGCACGGGGTCGTCGGCATGACCAAGGTCGTCGCGCTCGAGACCGCCAAGGAGCCGATCACCTGCAACGCGATCTGCCCGGGCTACGTCAAGACGCCGCTGGTCGAGGCGCAGATCCCCGACACCGCGCGCGAATACGACATGACCGAGGAAGAGGCGGTCGAGCAGGTGATCCTCGCCCGCCAGCCCTCGAAGGACTTCGTGACGGTAGAGCAGATCGGCGGCACGGCGGTCTTCCTGTGTTCGGACGCGGCCGAGCAGATGACCGGCACCACGCTCAGCGTGGACGGTGGCTGGACCGCGCTTTGAGCGAGGCAAGCGGGGCGGGGCGCGACAAGCTCGAGATGGAGGACATGCAGCTCGATGGCTCGCGCTTCGCCCGTGCGAGCCTCAAGGGGCTCTCCGTGACCGACAGTGATCTGTCCGGGGCGCGGCTCGACGACGTGAACATGGCCGGGGCCGTGATCGAGAACGCGACCCTGGCGGGGGCGACCCTGCGCAACCTGTCGCTCGAAGGCGCGTCGATCAGCAACGCCGACCTTTCGGGGCTGTCGGTCACCGAGGCCAATCTCGAAGGCATGACGATCAATGGCATAGCGGTTACCGACCTGCTGGCCAGATGGGAGGCGGGCTGAGAGGCCCGCCTTTTCTCTGCCCCAGGCGGACCTAGACGGGAGCACGACATGACTCGACGGATCAACCTGGCCCTGCAGGGCGGCGGTGCGCATGGCGCCTTTACCTGGGGCGTTCTCGACCGGCTGCTCGAAGAAGACGACATCGAGATTGCCGGCATCTCCGGCACCTCGGCCGGGGCGCTGAACGGCGCCGCGCTCAAGGCCGGAATGGTGCGCGGCGGGCGCGATGGGGCCCGGGCCTCGCTCGAGTGGCTGTGGCGCGAGGTGGCCGGGCTGCGCGACATCTCGATCCCCGACTGGATGCGGGCCTGGCTGCCCGATCCGGGGATCGTCAGCCGCACGGTGCAGTACTCGCTGCCCTTCGCCACGGGCGAGGCGGTTGGCCGGATGCTGTCGCCTTACGCCTGGGGGCCGCTCTACCAGAACCCGCTCGAGCGGATCATCGAGCGCCTCGACTTCGGCGAGATCTGCGCGCAGGAGGGGCCCGAGTTCTTTGTCTGCGCCACCTCGGTGCGCGACGGCAAGGTGCGGGTGTTCGAGGGCGATCGGCTCTGCCCGCAGGCGATCCTCGCGTCGGCCTGCCTGCCGACCCTGTTCCAGTCGGTCGAGCTCGAGGATCCGGAAACCGGCGAGATCGAGGCCTTCTGGGATGGCGGCTACACCGGCAACCCGGCGCTGTTTCCACTGTTTCGGCATTCGCTGCCCGACGACCTGCTGATCGTCAACATCAATCCGATCGAGCGCCCGACGGTCCCGGTCACCCCGCCGGAAATCCAGAACAGGATCAACGAGATCAGCTTCAATTCCTCGCTTCTGCGCGAGCTGCGCGCCATCGAGTTCGTGCAGCGGCTGATCGAGGCCGGCTCGATCAAGGACGGCGCGATGAAGAAGCTGCGGGTGCACATGGTCTCGGACGACGCGCTGATGACCGAGCTGTCCGTGGCGACCAAGCTGGTTCCGCTGCCGTCGATCATCTCGCAGCTTCGGCAGGCCGGGCGCGCGGCGGCCGACGGATTCCTGGCCGAACATGGCGCGTCGCTCGGGGTGCGCCAGACCGCCGACCTGCGCGCGATGTTCACCTGAGCCTCGCCAGACACCGCACGAAACGCGAAGCGCCTGCCGGAGATGGTCCGGCAGGCGCTTTTTTTCAGGATCGTCCGTTGCCCGGGGAGGGCCGCCCGCGGGGGCGGCCGGCCCGTGCAGGCGATCAGGCCGCGGCGAGGTTGCGCAGCACGTAGTGCAGCACGCCGCCGTGCTCGACGTATTCGCGCTCGATCGCGGTGTCGATCCGGCACTTGAGCTCGATGTCCTTGGTGGAGCCGTCCTCGTAGGTGATGGTGCAGGGCGTCATCTGGCCCGGCTTCACGTCGTCGAGGCCGGTGATGCTCACGCTTTCCTTGCCGGTCAGCTTGAGCGTCTCGCGGGTGTCGTCACCGGTGAACTCGAAGGGGATCACGCCCATGCCGACGAGGTTCGAGCGGTGGATGCGCTCGAAGCTCTCGGCGATCACGGCCTTGACGCCCAGCAGCGCCGTGCCCTTCGCCGCCCAGTCACGCGAGGAACCCGCGCCGTAGAGCTCGCCACCGAAGACCACCAGCGGGGTGCCTTCTTCCTGGTAGGCCATGGCCGCGTCGTAGATCGAGGCCTGCTCGCCCTTCGGATCCAGCGTGTAGCCGCCCTCGACCCCGTCCAGCATCTCGTTCTTGATGCGGATGTTGGCGAAGGTGCCGCGCATCATGACCTCGTGGTTGCCGCGACGGCTGCCGTACGAGTTGAACTCGCGCACGGGAACCTGGTGCTCGCGCAGGTACTGGCCGGCGGGGGTGCTCTCCTTGAAGGAGCCCGCGGGCGAGATGTGGTCGGTGGTGATCATGTCGCCCAGCACCGCGAGAACGCGGGCGTTCTCGATGTTGGTGATGGTGCCCGGGTCCTTCGACATGCCCTGGAAGTAGGGCGGGTTCTGAACGTAGGTCGATGCCGCCGGCCAGCTGTAGGTCTCGGCGTCGGTGGTTTCGACCGCCTGCCACTTCTCGTCGCCCTTGAAGACGTCGGCGTACTTCTCCTGGAAGCTCTCGCGGGTGACGGTCTTCTCGACCAGTTCCGCGATTTCCTGCTGGGTCGGCCAGATGTCCTTGAGGTAGACGTCCTTGCCGTCCGCCGTCTGCGCGATCGGGTCGTTGGCGATGTCGATGTTCATGTCACCGGCCAGCGCGTAGGCGACGACGAGCGGCGGCGACGCGAGGTAGTTGGCACGAACGTCCGGCGAGATGCGGCCTTCGAAGTTGCGGTTGCCCGACAGCACCGAGGTTGCCACCAGATCGTTGTCGTTGATGCACTTGCTGATCTCGTCCGCGAGCGGGCCGGAGTTGCCGATGCAGGTGGTGCAGCCGTAGCCGACGAGGTTGAAGCCCACCGCGTCGAGGTCTTCCTGAAGGCCGGCGGCCTCGAGGTAGGCCGACACGACCTGCGAGCCGGGCGCCAGCGAGGTCTTGACCCAAGGCTTGCGGTTGAGACCCAGCTCGCGCGCCTTGCGGGCCACGAGACCGGCACCGATCATCACGTAGGGGTTCGACGTGTTGGTGCAGGAGGTGATCGACGCGATCACGACCGAGCCGTCGTGCAGCTGGTAGGTGTCGTCGCCGCTCTGCACGAAGCCACGCTTGTGGTGGCCCTGGTCACCGGGGATGTCGGTGGGCTCGGGGGCGCCGCCTTCACCTTCCCAGCGCACTTCGGCGTTGGCCGAGGCGTCCTGGCCGTCGCGGATGCCCTTGATGTACTCGCCGAACGCCGAGGCGGCCTTGTCGAGCGCGATGTAGTCCTGCGGACGCTTGGGGCCCGAGATCGCCGGAACGATGGTGCCCATGTCGAGCGACAGCGTGTCGGTGTAGACCGGGTCGTAGTTCTCGTCGCGCCAGAAGCCGTTTTCCTTGGCGTAGGCCTCGACCAGCGCGATGCGGTCCTTGTCGCGGCCGGTCATCTCGAGGTAGCGCAGCGTCTCGGCGTCGATCGGGAAGAAGCCGCAGGTCGCGCCGTATTCCGGCGCCATGTTGGCGATGGTCGCGCGGTCCGCCAGCGGCAGGTTGTCGAGGCCGTCGCCGTAGAATTCCACGAACTTGCCGACCACGCCCTTGGCGCGCAGCATCTCGACGACCTTGAGCACGAGGTCGGTGCCGGTGGTGCCCTCGACCATCTTGCCGGTCAGCTCGAAGCCCACGACCTCGGGGATCAGCATCGAGATCGGCTGGCCGAGCATCGCGGCCTCGGCCTCGATGCCGCCCACGCCCCAGCCGAGCACGGCCGCGCCGTTGACCATGGTGGTGTGGCTGTCGGTGCCGACGAGCGTATCGGGGTAGGCGACCTCGTCACCGTTCTGGTCGGTGTCGGTCCAGACCGTCTGCGCGAGGTACTCGAGGTTCACCTGGTGGCAGATGCCGGTGCCCGGCGGAACCACGCGGAAGTTGTTGAACGCGCCCTGACCCCACTTGAGGAACTCGTAGCGCTCGATGTTGCGCTCGTACTCGCGGTCAACGTTCATCTGGAAAGCGCGCGGGTTGCCGAATTCGTCGATCATCACCGAGTGGTCGATCACGAGGTCGACCGGGTTCAGCGGGTTGATCTTCTGTGCGTCGCCACCAAGCGCCTTGATGCCGTCGCGCATCGCCGCGAGGTCGACCACGGCGGGCACGCCGGTGAAGTCCTGCATCAGCACGCGGGCCGGGCGGTAGGCCAGTTCGCGGTCGCCCTTGCCGCCGTTCTTGGCCCAGTCCGAGAACGCCTTGATGTCGTCGACCGACACCGTCTTGCCGTCTTCGAAGCGCAGCATGTTTTCCAGCACGACCTTCAGTGCGGCGGGAAGCTTGCCGAATTCACCAAGGCCCGCGGCTTCGGCCGCCGGGATCGAGTAGTAGGCAAAGCTCTTGCCGTTCACCTCGAGCGTCTTGCGCGTTTTCGATGTGTCCTGACCAACAGTGATAGGCATTATCTGGCTCCCTTGCAGAGGCTGGAGAAAAGGGGTCTCTTGGCCGGTTTCTGCCCCAAGGGCCGCGTGCGTGCAAGAGGCAACGGTGCATTTTGTATACTATGGGATACTAAAAACCACCTTGCACCGGTCACCCGCTCTCGCAAAACCTTGATTGGTTATTTCACATGCGCTTCGCTACCCCATTGCACGGGGACAAACAGGGATAAGCTTGCACATGCGCCGACTCACCCACTGGTTCGCGGCGGTCTGCCTCACGATGGCGGGCACGACAGCCCAGGCCCAGGACAACCCGGTCGTTGTAGAACTCTTTACCTCGCAGGGATGTTCCTCCTGCCCGCCGGCCGACAGCGTGCTGGCCGAGCTCGGCACCCATGACGACGTTATCCCGCTGGCGCTGCATGTCGACTACTGGGACTACATCGGCTGGCCCGACAGCTTCGCCGATCCCGCCTTCACCAAGCGGCAGAAGGGCTATGCCCGCGCCTCGGGGCGGCGGTCGATCTACACGCCGCAGATGGTCATCGACGGGCGCTACGACGTGGTCGGCTCGCGCCCGATGAAGGTGGTCGACGCCATCCGCCATGCCGAGAAGAAGCCCGTGGTCGCGCATCTGTCGCTGTCGCGCGCCGACGACGAGCTGCACATCGAGGCGGAGCCGGTCGGACCGTTCTCGGAAGCCACCGTGCATCTCGTGCGCTACACGCCGCAGAAGCGGGTCGAGATCCTCGACGGCGAGAACGCGGGCCAGACCGTGACCTATTCCCATATCGCCCACGGCTGGGAGGTGCTCGGGGTCTGGAACGGCAAGGCGCCGCTCGAGATGCGGGTGCCGATCAGCGGCGACGATCCGGTCGTCGTGATGCTCCAGGAAGACGGTTACGGACCGATATTGGCGGCGGCGCGCTTGCGCTGACGCTTGGCCTGCCGCTTCGGCTTCCAGCGCCGGTGCAGCCAGAACCACTGGCCGGGATCCTCGGCGATCCGTGCTTCAAGCCGCCGCGTCGCCTCGCGCATCATCTCGACAGGGTCGCCATGCGGGATGGGTGCCTCGAACACCGCCTCGAAGCTCACCCCGTCGGGCTGACGCACCCCGAAGAACGGCACGAAAAGCGCGCCGGTCTTGACCGCGATCTCGGCGGTCGAGCTCAGCGTCGGGGCCGGTTGGCCGAGAAAGTCGATGGGCGTGCCGTCGCTGCTGTAGACGTCGAAGAGCAGCACGCCCATGCCGCCTTCGCGGATGTGGCGCAGAAGCCCCATGGTGCCGCGCCGCCCCTGTTCGAAGACCGGGTCCGACAAGCTGTGCATGTTGGCTGCGTAATGGGCGTTGAAGAACGGGTTGGCCATGGGGCGATAGAGCCCGCCGATCCGCCAGCCACGCGCCACCAGGGCCGCGCGCGGCGCCTCGAAGTTGCCGTAGTGGCCGGTCACGAAAAGCACTGGGCGGCCCTCGGCGCGGGCGCGTTCGATCTCGGGCAGTCCGGCACCGCTGACCTTGGCGTCCTTCATCCGGTCAAGCAGCCCCGCGACGTCGTAATTCTCGATCATGGTGCGCCCGGCGTTGTCGCAGGCGGCTTCGGCGATGCGGCGGCGCTCGGCCTCGGGCATGTCGGGCCAGACGTGGGCGAGGTTCTCCATCGCGCGTTGCCGGTAGCCCGCGAGCGGCCCCACCACGCGGCGCAGCAGCCAGCCCATCAGGCGCACCCGCGTCCGGTGCGGCAGCGCGAGCGCCGTCGCAATCAGCCCGCGTGCGACCCGGTCGGTCAGCCAGTCGGACCACCCGCCGCGCGTCTTCGCCTCTTTGCTGCCCAAGGAACACCCTCCGTTCTGCCGGGGCAGAGATAGCCCCGGGGGCAGGCCTGCACAAGGCGGGCGGGGTGTCTGGTCCGGTCTACTCGTCGTCGTCGTCAGGGCTCCTGAGCTCGATCTCGCCGGTCGAGACCAGTTCCCTGATCGCTGTCACCACGGCGTTCATCGCGGTCTCGCCCTTCTTGGTGCCGACGCTCAGCCCGGCGGCATCCTCGCGCAGAGACCCTGCCATCCGCTTCGACATGTTCTCGAGCAGGAATTCGGCTGCGGCGGTGTCGGCCTCGGTACTCGCCGCGGCGATGGCGGTGGTCAGCACGTCGGCGGGGACGTCGCGGGCGATCTTCGGCACGTCCAGCGCCTTGAGCCGGTCGGGGATGTTGGCGAAGGTGAAAATCGCCTTGCGCACCGCCTCGGCAAAGTCGCGGTCGGTTTCTTCGAGGCCTTCGAGCAGTTCGTCGCGCTTGGCGCTGGCGGCGTAGTTCAGGATCGCGCCGACACGCTGGTCGGGCTTCTTCTCGAAGGCCTTGGGCGGATCGGCGTCAAGCTGTGCTGCAAGCGCGAGGCCGATGCGGTCCACCGCTTCCGGGCTGACGCCGGCAGTCATGGATATGGCATAGCTGATGCGGCGGGCGCGATCCCCGGGCAGCCGCGCGAGAACCTTCGCGGCGTTTGCCGTGTCGATCTTCGACATAAGTACCGCGGCGACTTCGGTCGCCTCACCGAGCACGAGCTTTTCCAGCCGCTCTTCGTCGAGCTTGTTGATCCGCTCCCACGGGTCGCCGGTCTGGCGCACCCCGGCCTCCTTGCGCAGGCGTGCGGCGGTGCGGTGACTGATGCGGCCGTCGAGCGCACTGAGCGCGCCGGCCATGTCGCCGGGAAACGACAGCCCGACGGAGTCGAGCTCGTTGGCGAATTCCTCGACCACGCTGTTCAGCGTCTCGCGGTCGATGTAGCGCATCCGGCCAAGCTGCTGCGTCAGCTCGGCCTGCAGATCGTCGGGAAGCGACGACAGCGGCACGTCGGCGCCCTCGTTGATCAGGAACTGCACGATGATCGCGGCCTTGGCCCGCCGGGTCAGCGCGGGGCGCGCGGAGGAAGGGCCGGGCAGGGCGGCCACCGAGGTAAGGTTCGACATTTGAAAACGCTCCGTTCTCGCGTCCCGACAGCTACCGTGCCGAGGTTAACGAAGCCTCTCCGAAGGCTTGCGACGGCGTCGCGCGCACGAAAAAAGGCGACCGTTTCCGATCGCCTTTCGGGGTGTCGCTCCGGTCCTGCCGTGCGTCAGCCCGAGACGGTCTTGCAGGTGCCGGTCGCCGAGTCGTACACCGTGCCATCCGCGCAGGAGACCTTGGCCTCGCTGTGCCAGTCGCAGGCGGCGGAGGCCGTGAAAGGGGCCGCGACGAGGGCGGCGGCGGTCAGTAGCATCTTGATCGTCATCTTGCGTCCTCTTGCTGGAATGACTTCACGGTAGCACAGGTTTACGTCACGGCAAAAAGACTTCGACCGCCGCGCCGGCGAGGGCGGCGTTCAGGCCCGGAATTCGAGCATTTGAGCAAGCGTCACGCAGGGGGTGTCTGTGGATTTGCGGGCGGAGGCCGGCCGCGCTCTCGGTGAAAAGAGATCCGGGCGCCTGCAGGACGCAGGCGCCCGGCGATGTTTCTCAGTCCTCGCCGAAGACGCGCTTGAAGATCGTGTCGACGTGCTTGGTGTGGTAGCCCATGTCGAACTTCTCGTTGATGCCGTCGACGCCGAGCGCTGCCACGACCTCTTCGTCGGCAAGCAGCAGCTCGCGGAAGTCGAGGCGTTCTTCCCACACCTTCAGCGCGTTGCGCTGGACCATGGCATAGGCGTTCTCGCGGCTCACGCCGGCCTGCGTCAGCGCCAGCAGCACCCGCTGCGACATCACGAGGCCGGGGAACTTGTTCATGTTCTCCAGCATGTTCTCGGGGTAGATGATCATCTTGTCGACCACGCCGGCAAGCCGGTTCAGCGCGAAGTCGAGCGTGACCGTCGCATCGGGACCGATGCCGCGCTCGACGGAGCTGTGCGAGATGTCGCGCTCATGCCAGAGGGCGACGTTCTCCATCGCCGGCACGACGGTCATCCGCACGAGGCGCGCGAGGCCGGTGAGGTTCTCGGTCAGCACCGGGTTCTTCTTGTGCGGCATTGCCGAGGAGCCCTTCTGGCCCATCGAGAAGAATTCCGCGCCTTCGAGCACCTCGGTGCGCTGCATGTGGCGGATCTCGATGGCGACGTTCTCGATGCTCGAGGCAATGACGCCGAGGGTCGCGAAGAACATCGCGTGACGGTCGCGCGGGATGACCTGGGTGCTGATCGGCTCGGGGCGCAGGCCCAGCTTCTCGCAGACGTGCTCCTCGACGGCCGGGTCGATGTTGGCGAAGGTGCCGACCGCGCCCGAGATCGCGCCGGTGGCGACTTCCCACTTGGCCTTTTCGAGGCGGTTCTTGTTGCGGTCCATCTCGGCGTAGAAACGCGCGAAGGTGAGGCCCATGGTGGTGGGCTCGGCATGGATGCCGTGGCTGCGGCCGACGCGGACGGTGTCCTTGTGCTCGTAGGCGCGCTTCTTCAGCGCGGCGAGCAGCTTGTCCATGTCGGCCAGCAGGATGTCGGCGGCGCGCACCAGCTGGATGTTGAGGCAGGTGTCGAGCACGTCCGAGGAGGTCATGCCCTGGTGCACGAAGCGCGCCTCGTCCGAGCCGACATGCTCGGCCAGATGGGTGAGGAAGGCGATGACGTCATGCTTGGTGACGGCCTCGATCTCGTCGATGCGGGCGACGTCGAACTCGACATCCTTGGCCTTCCACACGGCATCCGCGTTTTCCTGCGGGATGACGCCCAGCTTCGCCTGCGCGTCGCAGGCATGGGCCTCGATCTCGTACCAGATGCGGAACTTGGTGGCGGGCTCCCAGATCGCGGTCATCTCTGGGCGGGCATAACGGGGGATCATCGGCTGTCCTCGGGTTGGGTGGGCGTCGCGCGCGTCATAGGGCCTGTGGCGCAAGGCGGCAAGGGTGGCGGGGGCTCTGCCCCCGTCCGCGCAGGGCGCGCGGACTCCCCCGAGGGTATTTGGGTAACCGGAGAAGAACAGGACGTTGCACAGGGCAGGACCGCCGGGGGGGCGTGGGGCTGCGAGGCGGTGACGGTGTCCGGCAGGCGGACGGTATACCTTTGCATTCCGGTAACATTCTGAGATTTATCGGAAATCTCTTTGTCTTCGCGGCCGGGAGCGGTAGGTTGCGAGGAATTACGCTGTTTCCAGGGGCCCGCTGCATGTCGCCGATCCAGGATCATCCACTGCGCTACCAGCTTGCCAACGAGTTGCACGCGCGACCCTTTCCGGCGCTGCAGGCGCCTTGTCGGGCGGTCTATCTTGCCATCAAGAAGGCGCAGGATGCCGCCTCGCGCGATCGTTCGGGTGACCTGCAGCACCTGCTCGCGCTGCTCGATCGCTACGGCACGGCGCATCCGCAGCCCGGCGCCACGCATTTCTCGGCCGCGATCGGCCAGCACATGCTCAAGTGGGAGCAGCACACCGAGTTCGTCACCTACACGGTGTTTCTCGACGGGTTGGGAGAGCGGCCCTACGATCCGGCGGATTTCGACGTGTTTCCCGAGGATTGGCTGGCGGACGCCCCCGGGGTCCGGGTGACCTCGGCGATGATCCGGGTCTGCGAGCGCCCCGCCGAGGACGCCGAGGTGAACCGGCTGGTGAACAGCTGGCTGGTGGCCGACAGCATGGCGGTGAGCCGGGTGCTCGACGACGCGATGGTGGTGGCCGGGGACTTCCGCATCGACCAGGGCGGGCACCTGCGGTTCGCGGCCTTTCCCGGCGCCGAGGTGGGCGAGCGGCGCGTCGGCCGGGTCGTTCAGCGGCTGTGCGAGATCGAGACCTACAAGGCGTTGTCGATGCTGGGCTTCACCCGGGCGCGGGCCATCGCGCCGCGGATGACCGAGATCGACGAGGAATTGACCCGGCTGATGACCGCGATGACCCATGGAGACGCGCCGGAGGAGGACACCCTTCAGTCGCTCTTGCGTGTCTCGTCCGAGCTCGAGACACTGTCGGCGCAGACGGCGTTCCGGCTGTCGGCGACCGGAGCCTACGAGGCGCTGGTCACGCAGCGCATCGCGGTGCTGCGCGAGGAACGCTTCCAGGGCCGGCAGACGTTTCGCGAGTTCATGGCGCGGCGCTTCGATCCGGCAATGCGTACGGTCAAGAGCACCGAGCGGCGGCTCGAGTCGATGTCGGCGCGGGCGATGCGCGCGGGCGAGCTCTTGCGCACTCGGGTCGAGGTGAAGCGCTCGGCGCAGAACCAGGACCTGCTGGAGAGCATGGACCATCGCGCCGACCTGCAGTTGCGGCTGCAGCACACGGTCGAGGGGCTGTCGGTCGTGGCGATCAGCTACTACGCGGTGTCGCTGGTGGGCTACCTGCTTTACCCGGTGGCCGGGGCGGTAGGGATCAGCAAGGGCATGCTGACGGCGCTCGCGGTGCTGCCGGTGGTGCTGGCGGTCTGGCTCGGGATCCGGCGCATCCGCCGGTCGGTCGAGAAGGGTGGTGCCGACCATTGAGCAAGCTGGGGCTCAGTAGCGGTAGCCGAGGGCGCCTTCGCGCGTCGGGTCGACTTCCTGCCGCAGGAAGGCGAGGTCGGCGTCGGAGAGGTGCCGCGGCGTTTCGGGGCGGGGCTCGACCGCGGGCAGGAACCGGGCGCCGAGCTGCTTGACCACCGGGCGGTACCCCTGCGGCGGCGGGGGCAGCGACAGCCGGTCCTCGAACTCCGCGAGAAACGCTTGCGGGTCGGCCTGTACCGCTTCGAGCCGGCAGAGGATCACCGAACAGTTCCGGTTGAGAAACCCCAGAATCCCCTCGAGCTTCGTGCGGCGCAGCGCGAAGAGGTTGGGGTAGGTCAGGCCGGTCACGGGGTGCCGGTCGAGCTGCAGCGCCTCTCCCGCCCCGCCGAGCGCCTGCACCTGCGGGAAGTAGCGCGGTCGGTCGGCCACCGTCACCCAGTCGGCGCGGATGAACTCGGAGAACGGCAGGCGCTGCATCTCGGGCGGGCAATGCCACGGTTTGCGGTGCATGGAGCGGGCCCAGTCGCCGGCATGCCGCAGGACGCAGACGATCGCCATGTCGGGCGGGATCGCGGTCATGTGGGGCAGGCCGTGCTTCCATCCGAGATCCTCGGTGGGGCTGAGCGTCGTGTTGCGCCCGATCAGCCGCTTGACGAAATTGGTGCCCGAGCAGCGTTCGCCGAAGACCTGGTAGCGCGTGACCGGATGACCCGTCAGGGCGAACTGCCAGCCCGTTTCGGGGAAATCCTCTGCGATCATGCGGGCCTCGACGTGGTCTGGCGGTCACGATAGGCGTGCGCCGCACGATTGGCGATTCTCTTTTGCGGGGCGGGTGGATAGGCTTGCCGCGAGCAGTGCGAAGGAGGGCAGGGCGGATGCAGTCGGTGGCCGCGGCGGTAACGATGGTGCGCGACGACGCCTTCTTCCTCGAAGCGTGGGTGCGCTACTACGGCGGCCTGTTCGGACGCGAAAACTGCTACGTGGTCAATCACGGGCGTGGCGCCGAGGTGGCGCGCATCGCCGAGGGTTGCAACATCATCGGCCTTCCAGGCGATCCGCATCCGAATTTCGACATGAAGCGCTGGCGGCTGTTGAACGGACTGGTGGCTGGGCTGCGCAGCTACTACCGGCAGGTGATCGTGGGCGACGTGGACGAGCTGGTGGTGCTGGACCCGGCCGAGGGGCGCTCGTTGCTCGACTGGCTTGCCGACCAGCCGCTTCGACGGGTGCTCACGCCGGTCGGGCTTGAGGTGATCCACCGGGTCGACCTCGAAGCGGAGCCCATCGGGGCGCAGATCCTCGGGCCGCGACGGCACGTGAGGCTCGCGCCGCATTACTCGAAGCCCTGCGTGATTTCGCTGGGCACGAAGATCTCTCGAGGCGGGCATTTCACGCAGGCCTCGAAGCTCTTCGCGCCGGATCCGCTTTACCTGTTCCATCTGAAATTCTGCGACTTCGGCCAGTATGTCGAGGCGATGAACCGGCGCAACGCCGTGACCGAGGCCGTGGGCGTGGGGGTGAAGGACGCTGCGATCGGTCGCCATTGGTTCGCCGAGGCCCGAGGCGAAGACAGGGCCGTCTTCGAGGCCTTCGCATCGCTTGAGATGCAGGAGGGGTTCGACCTCGGCTGGGTGCGCCGGCGCATGAAGCGAAGCTGGAAGCCGCGCGGGGATACGGGTTACTGGCAGTTCGACCGGCCCAATATCGACACGCAGTATCATTTGCCGGAGCGCTTCGTCGGGCAGTTCTGAGGCGCAGTCGCGATCAGTAGCTCCCGGGTGTGGTCGCGAGCGACGCCGTTGTCAGCTCTGCGGGCAGAACGGTCGAGACGCTTTCCGAGGCACTCAAGATCATGGCCTGGGCGTTGCCGTCGAGCAGCCCGAACGCGGTCTCGTAGACGCTGGCCGGCGTGTAGAACAGCGCGGCGGCGGCGATTGCGCCGACGAGCAGCCGGCCAGACGGGGTGCCGCGCCGTGCCCTGCGCCGCGCGATCAGGAAGCGCACGAGATGCAGCGCAAGCATGACCGCCGAGACCGCCAGAAGCGCGGCCAGCCCGTAGATCACGTAGTCGTGGTAGCGCTCGGGCAGGTCCCCCTGGCGGAGGCTTATCTCGATATGGTCGCGTTTCCGGGCGACCGAGAACATGAAGTAGGCCCAGATGAAGCCAGCCATCATCATCAGGTAGGGGTGTTGGACCTGTGCGGTGCCATGATTGTTCGCCGGGGTCGCGCCGTTTTGCGCAGACAGACGATGCAGACGCGCGGTGAAGTCATCATGCGTCATCTTGCGGAACGCATATTTTCTCATGGGTCGTGCCCCCGGGCCGTGTATTCATACTCTCGTCACGGTTCCGGCGGCCCCGGGCGCGGCCCTGCGCATGTGGGGATGATCCGTTACCGACCTTTTAAGGGGTAGGGGCAAAAAGTGGCGAATTCGTGCGCAGTTTGCGTCGGGGGCGGTGTTTCACTGTGGCGGATCGCGTGGATTTTCCTGCATTTCGTGGGGTGTTGAACAGCGAAACGCCGCCTCTTTTCCGGGAGGCGGCGTCTGCTGGTCTGTCATTCTCTGCGTCCGAGGCCGGACCCGGCTCAGGCGCTCATCGCGGCGAGGATACGGGCCCAGCTGCGGGTGCCCTTGTGGAGTGAGGCGCGCCCGGAAACCGCTCTGGGGGAGCGGTTTCAGCGCCGAACGGGCGGAGCCCGCGTGAGCTTCCACGGCGGACGGTCAGACCCGGCTCAGGCGCTCATCGCGGCGAGGATGCGGGCCCAGCTGCGGGTGCCCTTGTGGAAGCTCTCGAGGTCATACTTCTCGTTGGGCGAGTGGATCTGGTCGTCGTCCTTGCCCCAGCCCACGAGCATCGCGTCCATGCCGAGGATCTTCTTGAAGTAGCCCGCGATCGGGATCGAGCCGCCGCAGCCGGCATAGGCCGCCGGGTCGGGCCATTCGTCCGACAGCGCCTTGCGCGCGGCCTCGAAGGCGGGATGGGTGGTCTCCATCTGCGAGGCGGGCGAGCAGCTGTGGTCGGTCCAGGTCACCTTGCAGTCCGCCGGCACCTGCGCCTCGAGCCACGCGCGGAAGTTCTTGCGGATCGCCTCGGGGTCCTGCGTGCCAACCAGCCGGAAGCTGATCTTGGCGTGGGCCTCGCTGGGCAGCACGGTCTTGAAGCCCTCGCCGGTGTAGCCCGACCAGATGCCGTTGATCTCGGCGGTGGGGCGCGCCCAGATCATCTCGAGCGGGGTCACGTCCTTTTCGCCCGCCGGGATCGACAGTCCGACGTCGCCGAGGAACGCCTTGTCGTCGAAGCCGAGGCCCTCCCACTGAGCCTTGATCTCGGGGGTGAGCTCCGGCACGCCCTCGTAGAGTTCGGGCACCTGGATGCGGCCGTCGTCGTCGAAGAGCTTGCCGAGGATGCGCGTCAGCACCCGCGCCGGGTTCATCGCGATACCGCCATACATGCCCGAATGCAGGTCCTTGCTCGGGCCGGTGATGGTGACTTCCTCGCCCAGCAGACCGCGCAGCATGGTCATGATCGCCGGTGTCTTCGACTGGAAGAGGCCGGTGTCGCAGATCAGCGCCAGCTCCGAGGTCAGCTCCTCGGCGTTCTCCTTCATGAACGGCACGAGCGACGGCGAGCCGCTCTCTTCCTCGCCCTCGAGGAAGAAGGTGATCTTGCAGGGCAGCGATCCGTGCTCGGCCTTCCAAGCCCGGCAGGCCTCGATGAAGGTCATCAGCTGGCCCTTGTCGTCGGCCGCGCCGCGGCCGCGGATCACCTTGCCCTTGGGGGTCTCCTCGATCGCCGGGTCGAAGGGTTCGCGGTCCCAGAGGTTCAGCGGGTCCACCGGCTGCACGTCGTAGTGGCCGTAGAACAGGATGTGCGGGCCGGGGCCGTCGACGTGGCCCACCACCATCGGGTGGCCGGGGGTGGGGCGCTTCTCGGCGTCGACGCCGATGGATTTCAGATCCTCGACCAGCCAGTCCGCCGCGCGCTCGCACTCTGCCTTGTAGGCCGGGTCGGTCGAGATCGAGGGGATGCGCAGCAGCTCGATCAGACGGTCGGTGGCGGCGGGAAGGTCGGTGTCGATGCGGGAAAGGACGGCGTCGAGTGACATCGCGGGCTCCTGAATGCGGTCAATTTGGCGCGAGCCTAGCACCGCACCCGGCACTGTCCAGAGCGGGACACAGCTAGAGCGTCACGACCGCGAGACCGGCCAGCACCAGCCCCGCGCCAAGCGCCTGCCGCAGGCTCAGCCCCTCGCCGATCATCGTGGCATAGAGCATCACGAGCACCGTCTCGGCGACGAGGATGGCGATGTAGACGACCGAGAGGTCGGCCTTGCGCATGAGCAGCGCCTCGGCCAGGAAGGCGAGCAGGAAACCCAGTGTTCCCAGAACGATACCCACGTCAGGGTGGCCTTGCGAAACCAGCTTGATGCCCGCAGTGGCGACGGCGTAGCCGAACGCGGTGCCGAGGATGAGAAACGTCGAGGGCAGGGACAGGGCAAATGCGGACGTCATGGAAAATCCTCGAAAAGAAGCCGGGATGTATCGAAATGCAAATATCCGGACCATCGCGAAATGCGTGCCATGGGCGGGCAGGGGCCGCCGGGTGACGATGTGCCGATCGGCGACAAAAGGCGAGTAAGGGAAACCCGACCCGACTTGTCATCCGAAAGTCTTGATGCAAATCAAGGCTGCGACACTTAGCATCGTTCTAAACCGTGGACAGAAAGATGTGTGAGCGGTATCCATTCACGAACGTGAATGCGGAAAAGCCGCAGAGAGACCGCGCAGCCTCGGACAACGACGCGGCCAGACCAAGGAAGGAGATACCGGTGGATTACACCGCGAAGCTCGACGACGCCCTGAACCGCCTGCACGACGAAGGCCGCTATCGGACCTTCATCGACATCGAGCGCAAGAAGGGCCAGTTTCCGCATGCGACCTGGCGCAAGGACGATGGCTCGGAACAGCCGATCACCGTCTGGTGCGGCAACGACTACCTCGGGATGGGGCAGAACCCGGCGGTGCTCGAGGCCATGCACGAGGCCATCGACGCCACGGGCGCCGGCTCGGGCGGAACGCGCAACATCTCGGGCACCACGGTCTACCACAAGCGCCTCGAGGCCGAGCTCGCCGACCTTCACGGCAAGGAATCGGCGCTGGTCTTCTCGTCGGCCTACATCGCAAACGACGCGACGCTCTCGACGCTGCCGAAGCTGTTCCCCGGTCTCATCATCTACTCCGACGAGTTGAACCATGCCTCGATGATCGAGGGCATCAAGCGCAACGGCGGCGCCAAGCGGATCTTCCGGCACAACGACGTCGCGCATCTGCGCGAGCTTCTGGCCGCCGACGATCCGCGTGCGCCCAAGCTCATCGCCTTTGAATCGGTCTACTCGATGGACGGCGACTTCGGCCCGATCGAGGAGATCTGCGACCTTGCCGACGAGTTCGGCGCGCTGACCTATCTCGACGAGGTGCATGCGGTCGGCATGTATGGCCCGCGCGGCGGCGGCGTGGCCGAGCGCGACCGGCTGGCGCATCGCATCGACATCATCAACGGCACGCTGGGCAAGGCCTTCGGCGTCTTCGGCGGCTACATCGCGGCCACCGCCAAGATGTGCGACGCGATCCGTTCCTATGCGCCGGGCTTCATCTTCACCACCTCGATCCCACCGGCCATCGCCGCGGGTGCGGCGGCCTCGATCGCGCATCTCAAGCGGGACCAGGAGCTGCGTGACAGGCACCAGACCCAGGCGAAGATCCTCAAGACCCGGCTGAAGGGCATGGGCCTTCCGATCATCGACCACGGCAGCCACATCGTGCCGGTCATCGTCGGTGACCCGGTCCATACAAAGAAGCTGTCGGACATGCTGCTCGACGGCTACGGGATCTACGTGCAGCCGATCAACTTCCCGACGGTGCCGCGCGGGACCGAGCGTCTGCGCTTCACGCCGTCGCCGGTCCACGGGCCCGAAGAGATGGACAAGCTGGTGCGCGCACTCGATGCGCTCTGGTCGCATTGCGCACTCAACCGCCAGGAACTGAGCGCCTGACGCGCCGCGTCGCGGCGTCTCCCGAGTTCGTGAAAGGCCCCCCGGAAAGCCTGTCCGGGGGCCTTTCTGCACCAAGTGCGAAGGGTTCGCGGCGGCTCTGAAGGCACCGCCGAGGCCGCCCGTGATGGGTGAATCCGCGTTTTCTTTGAAACGTTTCCGTCCGGCGCGGCGTTGGACGAGAGTTTAATCGTCCCGTCGCGGTTCTGCGCAGAACCACGCTCATGCCCCGTGGAATGCCTGTAAAAGCAGTTGTTCTGTGCTAACGTTGTATCAATAAAACACGTGACGCGAATCGCGAATGCGTGAGTGGGCAGGAACTTGGGACAGCGGTAACTGGATTGGACGCATGATCGGGCGGAAATCCTCTCGTAAGCCGGAAGATGTCAGCGACGAAGGCCCGCGCGGCTTCGACGACTTCGCGTTGCGCCTTGGCGACGTGATGCGTGGCGAGCGCGCCACGATGGGCAAATCTCTTCTGGACGTGCAGCGCGAACTGCGCATCAAGGCGAGTTATATCGCCGCCATCGAGAACAGCGACCCCTCGGCCTTCGACACGCCCGGTTTCATCGCCGGCTACGTGCGGTCCTATGCCCGCTATCTCGGGATGGACCCCGACGAATGCTACCAGCTCTTCTGCCATGAAAGCGGCTTCTCGGTCGCGCACGGGATGTCCGACAAGGCGTCCTCGGTCCGCAAGATCGAGCCCGGCGAAACACCGCGTCCGGTGGCCCGCGATCCTTTCGAGGAGCCGCGCATGCCTTTCGCGCCGGCGGGCGAGTCCTTCCTGTCGCGGGTCGAGCCCGGTGCCATCGGATCGGTGCTCGTGCTGATCGCGCTCATCGGCGGCATCGGTTACGG
>MDTG01306040.1_pt1 | contig 18256 bp, 14 predicted proteins | sample 811421 | NCBI WGS metagenome assembly MDTG01 (sample SAMN05326645, study PRJNA326480) | marine metagenome | isolation source: seawater | place: Pacific Ocean: South East | collected 2011 | reverse complement strand
TTCTACTATTCTATTAGACGCCTTTCCGTCACCATAAGGGTTATGTAACTTACTCATCTTATCGTATATTGAAGCATCTTGCAATAGTAAATTTGCCTCACTGACAATCTTTTTAACATTTGTCCCAACTAAAATCACAGTTCCTGCTTCTACTGCCTCTGGTCTCTCTGTTGTTTCTCTCATTACTAATACTGGCTTACCTAGAGATGGTGCCTCTTCTTGAACTCCACCACTATCTGTAATTATTAATTTTGATCTCTCCATTAACCATAAAAACGCTTCATACGGTAGCGGAGCAATTAGATCTATATTATCTAAACCTGAAAGAATATTATTGACTGGGGTTAATACATTAGGATTAAGATGGACAGGATAGATAATCTGAACATTATTATCTGATGCGATCTCTTTTAAAGCTTTACAAATATTAAGAAATCCCGCACCATGATTCTCTCTTCTATGACCTGTCACTAAAATTAAATCCTTATCTTTATTTATTATATTCTTTAGATAATCTATTTGGTCATTTTTAATTAACTTAACTTTTTTAACTCCATCTAAAAGAGCATCAATTACTGTATTACCTGTTACTAAAATATTACTCTCTAAAACATTCTCCTTTATTAAATTCTGCTTTGAAATCTCTGTTGGAGCAAAATGAACATCAGCAATCCTTCCTGTTATCTGTCTATTAATTTCTTCGGGAAATGGAGCTAATTTATCATATGTTCTAAGGCCCGCCTCAACATGACAAACTGTAGAATTAGAATAGAATCCTGCAATACTTGCTGCCATAGTTGTAGTAGTATCACCATGAACTAGAACAAAATCAGGATTAAAATCTTCTAAAACAGGTTTTAATCCATTTATTATCTCTCCTGTTAGATTGTATAAATTCTGATTTGGTTTCATTAAATCCAAATCATAATCAGGTACAATATTGAAAAAGTCCAAAACTTGATCTAACATCTCTCTGTGTTGAGCAGTTATACATACTTTTGTTATAAACTTGTTATTTTTACCAAATGCTTGTATAACAGGAGCCATCTTTATAGCCTCTGGTCTTGTTCCAAATATAATTAATACTTTCTTCATTTCTGTTTTTTTAATTCCCAATTCCACGCATCTCTCATAGCTTTCTCAACTGAAATCTTTGCTTCCCAATCTAATACATCTTTAATCTTCTTATTATCAGAATAGATTGCTTCAATATCACCTTCTCTTCTTGAGCCAATAGAGTAATTGATCTTTTTTTTGTTTACTTGTTCGAATGTATGTACTGCCTCAAGAACGCTTAATCCTTTCCCTGTTCCAACGTTAAATACTTCTTTATTACTATATTGTAATAAATAATTTAGAGCACTAACATGTGATTTTGCTAAATCAACAACATGTATATAATCTCTCACACAAGTTCCATCAAAAGTACTATAATTATTACCGTTTATAACTAATTCTTGTCTTGTACCACTTGCAACCTCACAAATAATAGGTATCAAATTAGCTGACCTATCAGTTGAACAATCACCAATGAGACTAGAATTATGTGATCCTATAGGATTAAAATAACGTAATGAGACACTATTAATATCTATTCCCTTTAATATATCTTCACATATTTGTTTTGTCTCTCCATATGGAGATTCTGGCTTCTTAAAAGGTGATAACTCTGTCACTGGCAATCTATCAGGAGTACCATATACAGTACAGGAAGATGAAAAAACTATATTATCTAATTTGTATTTAATCATTGTATCGAGCAACACATTCAATGAGCCGATATTATTATCATAATACTTTTCTGGATCTATTATTGATTCCCCTACTGACTTATAAGCAGCAAAATGTACTACACCAATAACATCTTTCTCTTGTTGAAAAACCAAATCTAGCTCTTCCTTATTACTACAATCAACATTGTACCACTTAACTTCTAAACCAGTAATTTCCTTTATACCATCTAAATTTCTAGTATCAGTATTACATAGATTATCAACAATAACTGGATTAAATCCAGAATTAATAAGCTCAACAACTGTATGGCTTCCAATATAACCAGCACCACCTGTCACTATAATTTTCATTTTACAAAGATAAACGATTTTAGCATTTAATAATATAAAAAAACCCCTTAGCTAGAAGGGGTTTTAATTAACTTTATGAACATGATTTATTAATATTCCCAAAGATCATGTTCTATGTTAAATAATTCTGCTTTTATCTCTTCTGATTTTAAGACAGCATCTAAACCAATCATGTATTCATTTACCTTTCTATCCATCACATTTGATTCTTTTATAATATATGAAGAGAACATTCTTTTCCAAAAAATATCGTCATATGTCCTTCTTTCTGCATCATTTTTCATTAAATTAAATATCTCTGCATTTGCAAGTATTGATCTTGCCTCTGGAAAATATACCCAAAATAATGGATCAAAAAAACCAGTTGGCTCTCCAGTAATTTCATCTCTCCCTTCTTGCATTGGACATATTCCTATTATCCTTACATCCATAACTGATCTTTGTTTATCAAAATACCATTCTTCTTTAAGTCTCCATTTTTTTACAGTTGTCCTATCAAACTGTACTTTAATTAATGTATCTTTTACAGCATCTTCTTCATCACTAGACCAATCGATAACTTGCATTATCTCTTCTCTGGCACCTCCTATCTTTCTGATATCCTCCTGTGTCATCTCAACCTTAAATTCATCATCGTAGATAGCATTAGCATAAGCTGTAACACTGCCTTCAAGTACTGCATCCATTATTACATCTATTAGACTCCTTCTGTCATTCACTTCTTCTTGTCCAGGTTGAATCGCTGGATAGTAGAATGGATGATTTACTTTTTCTCTGAGGTCAATTTCGCGCCATATTTTTCTAGACCACATAACATCTGCCTGTCTTAGATGCGGATAAGGCTGTACTTTTCTATTTTCATAAGTTGTTTTTCTATCATATGCTCCATCTAATATATCTTGTGCATCTACATTAAATGGAATCATTAAAATTGAAATTGTTAGTAATATAAGATTTTTCATAATATAATTATTTTATTTTTAAAACTAGTGGAGGTAATGATCTAGTGGCAGTTCCTTTAGCATCAGTTCTTCTTGCCATGATATTAGAAACAGTTATAGAGTTACCTGATTTTGTATTATTAATAATTGCGTTAATTTTAGTTGTAAATTTTTGACCATTTACTGTCTCTGTAACTTGATCACCCTTATATACAGTAGTAAATGAATAAGATACAATCTTATATCTTACTCCTTTAAAATCAAAATCTTCTAACTTAGCTTGGATACCACCTGCAGCTAACATCCTCTGTTTCTCAATGACACCTTGTGATTTACCTCCTATGTATGGTTTTGGCGGAGGAACTTCTTTTACTCTAAATTCCATCTCCCCCATTCTTTGCCTTTTCCCTTCAATATTTGTATATAATGTAACTGTCGACTTACCTTTCTTTGTTGGTCTTGCTACATATTCACCTGCAGACTTTTTAGTTGGATTAATCTTCCCATTGGACATAGAAGCTGTAATATCAGCAGCAGCAAAACCAGGAACAGAAATTTTAACTGGATTATCTACTTCTAAATAAAAAACATTCATATTAACTGGTGAAACTACAACACTCTTATTAGCTACTAAATAACTACCTTTAAATGGATATACTTTTTCACCCATATCAGTCTTTATAGTGATTAAGCCTCCCCATTTTTGCAATCCCTCATTTCTTGTTCTTAATGCATAAACACCTATACCATTCTTAACGGGTATTTTTGTATAGTCTCCTACCATTTCATAACCCTCATCCGTAGTAATATAATCACCAACAAGAATCTCTGGATCTTGTGTTGTGTCTTTAGCAGCTAAAAAGATATCTGCTTTAAAACTATCTCCTCTTAATACATAATTAGAGGCTGGTATTTGAATAGCATCTGCAGAAGTAAACTTCAAAGAACCTGCATCTATCTCTTGCCTCAAAAAATCAATAATATTAGCCTCAGAATTTCTTACATCACTCTGTATCTTTGATAAAAGAGTTAATGAAGCAACAGATGGCATATCATTAAAATAATAATTTTCCCAACTCTCTTTACCTTCTCCTTTTTTCTTTACTTTATCTGCAGTGTTTAATGACATACGAATAGACTTTTCTAATGCTTCATTATTATCAATCATTGCTATAAGCATATCCTTATATTTTTTGATATCTTCCTTTAATTCAGTTGCAACTCCTGTATTAACCATTATCTCTCCTGATGCATCTCTATCTTCTTTATTTTGTAAATCTGCAATCTTTCTTGACTTTTGTTTCTCTGTAAGATCATCAAAATCAACCTCAAATCTATTTTCCTCTATTTTATCACCAATCTCATTATATTTCTGACCTAAATATACTTCATTATCAACCTTTAAAACCAATTGGTATTTCAACCTTTGAATCTCTCTATTTAGTTTATTAGCCTCTTCTTTAACTTGAAACGCTTTTTCTTTCCAAGGTCCAGCCTTAACAGGATTCTGTTCAACAGCTTGCAAAAATGCAGAATATGTTTCATCATTTTTATTATCAAACTGATTAGTAGTTCTTATAATACCAGTATTAACTTCAAAGAAAGAATTTAACACTTCTTTTGAAACGTTAAGTGCAAGAAGTGCTGTTAACACTAAATACATCATATTTATCATCCTCTGCCTAGGACTTAACTCACTTGGGTGATTTCCTGCCATTTATTCTTTTCTTATGATTCTTATTTATTTGGATTCATTGCATTAAGCATATTAGCATACACTTCATTAAGTGATGATAAATTTTCAGCTAATTTACCAACCTCCTGCTGAAAACGTTTAGAATCTTCTATTGAAGTGCTTAAATTTTGTAAGAATTGTGTAGAAGCTTCCATTTGTTGAGAAGAAGTTTGTAATTGCAACTCATATAAAGAATTAAGTGCATTCATATTTTTAACACCCTCCTCAATCTGCTGATTATATTCTGATATTGCAGCTGCAGATTCAACAGTCTCATTTAATTTTGTAGCCGTTTCACCAAATTTCTTAAGACCTTCCCCAAGACTTTCAATTAATTCATCTTCAATTTTAGCTCTTTCTAAAGCTTTATCTAGTTGCTGTGATGGTGTGCCTTTTTTATCAGGATCTTTCATATATGCTAGTTCAGGATATACTAAACTCCAATCTGGCTCCTCTTTAGGGCTCTCAAATGCAGAGAAAAAGAAAATTATCGCTTCAGTTACAAGACCTATAGTTAAAAAGAGACCTGCACCTGTCCAGTGCTGGATCTTAAATAATGCCCCTAAAATTACTAATGAAGCTCCCCAACCATACAATCTGGCCATAAACGTCTTAAATGCTGGTTTATTTGCTATTTCCTTAATTCCCATTTCTTTATTTTTTGTTTAATTATTTAATCTTACTCAAAGTCCTTCTTGTCTCTACCTAAGAAATCAACTGCACACCTAAATCCTATATAGCATTTAGCCGTATCTTGATATTCATAATCCCTTGTGCTTGTTTGTATAAAATACGATATATCTTTCCACGAACCGCCTCTTATAACTTTTCTTTTTAGAACTTCAGAATCAGCATCTTCAGCATCAAGTCTATAGTCCATATTCATATCATGCGCATATGAGAATGCAGACTCATCATAAGTATTTTCAGTCCATTCAGAAACGTTCCCAGCCATATCATACAAACCATATGCATTTGGATTATAACTTGCCACTTTAACTGAACGTAAACCGCCATCAGCAGTATAATTACCTCTAAGTGGCTTAAAGTTTGCTAAAAAGCATCCTTTATGATTTCTTGTATATGGACCTCCCCAAGGATATGGTGATAGATCCATACCACCTCTTGCAGCATACTCCCACTCAGATTCAGTTGGAAGCCTAAAGTCAGGTAATGTAGGTTCATTATTTCTTTTTAGAAACCGATTCATTATTTGTGTTCTCCATTTGGTAAATGCTACTGCTTGATCCCAATTAATTCCAACTACTGGGTAGTCATCAAATGCAGGGTGCCAAAAATACTCATCTGTCATAGGCTCATTAAAAGCATATGCATAATCGTGCATCCAAGCAAGTGTATCAGGGAATATACTAACTTCAACATCTTTAAGAAAAACTGATCTATCTCTCTTTCCAGTCGCATCATTCTCTCGATTTGCTTTCTGCGCTGCCTTCTGTAAATCCATCTCCTGGTATGCATAAATCAATTTTCTTGTATCAATCTCTCTCTGTCTATTAAACCTCTCATGTTCAGGAAGATACATCTCTTCTTCAAGTATCTCTCTAACTTCAATCTCATCCCATCTAATTTTTGTAGACCAATCAATAAGTGCTGGTTCAATAAAATTACCATATTCATCTTCTTCAATAAGATGCCCTTCAATACCAGCATCTCCAAGAATTCTATGAGCAATTGAATCTCTAACCCAATTAGTAAATTGTCTATACTCATTATTTGTGATCTCTGTCTCATCCATATAGAATGGGGCAACAGAAACAGTCTTTGCAGCTGTTACATTCGCAAAAGGAACATCCTGATCAGATGGACCCATAACAAAGCTACCTTGTGGAATAAACACCATCCCATATGGATCACTTGGCTGCCATATTTCTCTATCTTGAGTTCCAATTAACTCTCCATTACCTGAGTTACCGCAACTACTAACAATTGTAATAATCAATCCAAAAAATAATATTCGTTTCATAATTTCTATTTTTTTTCGCTTAATGCGAATTTTAATTTATTTCTTTAATTAATAATTCAGCTTACTTCATCAAAATAAGTAAATTAAATTATATAAACTTTATAAAAATCTAGGGTTTTTGTAACTCTTCACAGGCTTGTCATATGAAACCTTGAAGCAATAACCTAACATAAACTCTAGACTATTATTTGTTATTTCAGACATAACAACATCATATGCTATCCCAAATTTTAAATCATCATTAATATGCATTCCTAGCAGTGCAATAAGCCCCTCATCTAATCTGTAACTCAAGCCACCCCATAATTTATTATTATACAATAAATTAGTGTTTATATCTAGTTGAGATGATGAACCATCGGATTTTAGATATATTGAAGGGTTAAGCGTAAACATTGGATTTATCTCATAAGCATAACCTGCAATTAAAAAATAATGTCTTGCTAATTCCATTTTGCTATTTGACCATTCAACTGTTGGCTGTGTTAAATGTGAAGAAGAAATTCCAATATACACATCCTCTGTATTATAATAAACACCTAGACCAAAATCCATTGCAGATCCTTTTACATCACCTGTTGGAATCACAGCATCACCTAACTGCGCAGGATCAAACCAACCTCCATCCGCACCAGACTGGAACATACCAAGAGATACCCCAGCTCCTAATTGCCCTGCTCCTAGATCTGTTCTGTAAGCATAAGTAAGTTGCAACCCAAGATTACTGAAAGCTGCAATATCATCTTTTACAATATTTAAACCCAATCCACCATGTATAGCTGGTATACCAGCATCAACACTTAAGTTAAGAGTAGTTGGAGCACCTTCGAAACCCATCCATTGCGAACGGTGAAGCACAGTAGCACAAATAGCCTCATTACTTCCGGCATAACCAGGATTATTAGCTAATTTATTAAACATATTTTGACTGAATTGAGGGTCTTGTTGTGACAAAACTGTACCCGCAATAAGTAAACAAGATATAAACAATGATATTCTTTTCATATTCTATTTTTTATTTTCAAATGGCTAAAATAACTATTTTTTATTAAAATGAGAAGAAAATCAGAATAAAATCTTACGATTTAGTTCATCTTTTGATAAGTCTTTATCCATCTTTCTGGAGGTACTCCTTGATTAGATTTCTCATAATCTCTATAAGAACATGCTACAAAATAATTGTCTTTCTGATTATTATCAGAATTAGAAAAAGGAACACCAATCCACCATCTACCTGTCTTATTACTTTTATAAAATTCCACTTCATTCATACCATCATCAAATGAAACTGTATATTTAGTGCACTCTTCTAATCTAGGATTCAGCTCATTCTTCCTTTGCTTAAAACCATCAAGAAAATACCAGCACATTTGGGCAATAATTTTTGCTGTTTGCAAGTGGTTATCCATAGTGCTATTGTATTCAAAAATACCACAAGAAGTTAATTTGTCACTCAATCCAGCATATCGCATAATACTACAGCTTTCCACCCCATCTAAACCATTAGGACTAGCAAATACATTTGCAGATGCATAGGCTTGAGATATAGCCGATATATCAAAACTTAAAAAATCAGTATTACGCATTATTGGCTCAACTTCAAAAATATTAGATTTTATAAACCCTAAACGATAAGAATCAAAATATATCTTGTCTAACATATCCGTTGCAGCTGGACTCTCAAAATATGATTGATAAGCAATATTACAGTAGTTAAATAGATGATTAGGTTGATATGCAATTATCTTACTTAAATATGAATGAGTATTTATTTTATCCTCTTTAGTTCCTAAATCAAAAGAATTATCTACAGATGTAAATGTGATAATTTTTTCTAATGAAGCGTACGCTTTATAAATGGCATAGGATATATCATTTCCTCCACCTATTATCAAAGGAATTATATTCTCTTTTAATAGCTTAATGCAAACTAACTCAATTTCTTTGAATGTTTCCTTTTTAGTTGATTTTATCTGCAAATCACCTAAGTCTACTAATGTTGGTAAATCTTCAAAATGTAGAGCATATAACTCTTTTCTGACCAAAGAAGTATCTGTCAATTTATTTTCTGTTCCTGTACATTCAGGAACTAGAAAGAAAGCAACCTTTACATCTTCCATATTTGGCTCATTATTAAAACTATGCTTATTAATACAATGTCCAATTTGAGAAGATTGCCAATTTATTGATATTATTTCATCTTCAATTGGATTGAAATATGAGAATAGACTATGCAAACTTCTTTATTTTTTTTCTTGTTCTTTAAGCAAAGATAAACAATCCTCTCTATTTAAACTTTTGGGCTCTATATCTTTTGGTATTTTAAGATTAATCTTCTTACCTTCTTTTGGCGTAACCTGTACGAATGGACCGTACCTACCATTTAAAACCTGAATAATTGGCTCTCCATCAAAGCTGTTTATTACCCTATCTTTATCAGCTTGCATCTTTATTTTTATAAGCTCAATCGCTTTATCCAATTCAATAGTTAAAGGATCTTCATTATCAGTTTTCTTAATTGATGTAAATTTACCTTTATAACGTAAATATGGTCCAAATCTACCAATTGCAGCTACTATATCATGCCCTTCAAATTTACCAACCACTCTTGGTAATCTAAATAACTCTAACGCTTGATCTAAATTAATAGTTTGAACCGTATTCTCTCCAATTATAGCAGCGTATCTTGGTTTCGGATCATTATCAGATTCTTGACGTTCTCCTATTTGCACCATAGGGCCAAATCTACCTACTCTAGCATATATGTTTTCTCCACTTTTAGGATCTTTACCTAAAAGCCTTTCCCCAGAAGCTCTATCTGCATTTTGATCAACCTCTAAAACTCTTTGATGAAAAGGTCCGTAAAATGAACTTATCATCTCATTCCAAGCCTTTTTTCCTTCAGCAATATCATCAAATTCACTTTCCACTGAAGAAGTAAAGCCATAATCCATGACATTATTAAAGTTTTCTTGAAGAAAATCACAAACCACAGTACCTTCTGAAGTTGGAAATAATTTTCCTTTTTCAGCACCAAAATTTTCTGTCCGAGTCTCACTAATAATATTTTTATCTTTTAATATAAGCGCCCTGATATTTCTCTGCTTGGCATCTGTAGTCTGCTTTAATACATATTTTCTATTCTGTATAGTAGATATAGTGGCTGCGTATGTAGATGGCCTACCTATACCTAAATCTTCTAATTTCTTTACAAGACTTGCCTCTGCATACCTAGGAGGATGCTTACTAAAACGTTCTAAGCCAATTATTTCTTTTACATTAACAATATCGTTTAAAATTAAGTTTGGTAATAAACTCTTTTCTGTTTCCACTTCATCATCCTTTCCTTCCATATATAACCTCATAAAACCATCAAAGATCATAACTTCTCCCCTAGCAATGAACTTTTGGTCAGACCCTGACACATTAATCTTTATAATTGTTCTATCTAGTTGCGCATCACTCATTTGTGACGCAACTGTACGTTTCCAAATAAGCGCATATAGTTTCTGATGAGTGCTATCGCCATTAATTACATTTTTTGACATATCAGTTGGTCTAATCGCTTCATGTGCTTCTTGAGCACCTTTGGCCTTTGTGCTAAATATTCTCTTATTATGATACTCTTTACCAAATGAATTTATAATTTCTGTTTGAGCCGCAGACAAGGCGTCATTAGATAGATTCACGCTATCGGTACGCATATAAGTAATCATTCCAGATTCATATAGTTTCTGTGCTACTACCATTGTTTGCGTCACACTGAAACCTAACTTTCTAGAAGCTTCTTGTTGTAATGTTGAAGTAGTAAATGGTGCTGATGGAGTTTTCTTTATTGGTTTCTTTTCTATATCATTAACTTTAAATTTTGCCTCTGAACATACACTTAAAAAACTTTCTGTATCAGCTATGTTATTGATTCTTTTTGGTAATTCTGCTTTAAAAATATTACCATCTTTGGAAGTAAAAGTTGCCATTACCCTAAAAGAAGAAGTGCTATTAAAATTTATTATTTCTTTCTCTCTTTCAACAATTAATTTTAAGGCTACAGACTGTACCCTTCCTGCTGATAACCCTGGCTTAATCTTTTTCCATAATATTGGTGATAACTCAAAGCCTACGAGTCTATCAAGTATTCTTCGAGCTTGCTGTGCATTGATAAGATTTTGATCTAATTTTCTTGGATTTTCAACAGCTCTTGTAATAGCCTTTTTTGTTATTTCATGAAATACAATTCTTTTAGTAACTTTATCATTTAAGCCAAGCGCTTCAGTTAAATGCCAAGCAATTGCTTCGCCTTCTCGATCCTCATCAGTTGCTAACCATATTATGTCTGCTTTCTTTGCAGCAGATTTTAATTCACTAACAACTTTCTTCTTATCTTCAGAGATAACATAATTAGGCTTAAAACCATTCTCAATATCTATAGCCATTCCTCCTTTTTTAGGTAAATCCCTAATATGCCCAATACTCGACTTAACTGTAAAATCTTTACCTAAATAATTTTCTATTGTTTTTGCTTTTGCTGGTGACTCTACAATCACTAAATTCTTCCCCATAATCAATATTCAAATTTATTTTTGCAAATAAAAGAAGATTTTTTTGATTTTTCCAAATACAAATACTACTGACATGCAGATTATATTATATATAATATAAGAAAATTTGATTTATGACACATTGTCAGTATGAGTTTTTTTTTCTTACCTTTGTAGCCCAAAAATTATTAATAATGCAGTTTGACAATTTAATAGACAAAAAAATTGATGAGAAAAAACAGGGTCAAGCACTAATAAATAGTACACCTAAATCTAGTATTAAGAAAATGTATATTGAAAGTTATGGCTGTCAAATGAACTTCTCCGATTCTGAGATTGTAGCTTCTATTTTATCTGAAAATGGTTTCTCAACTACTGATAATATAGAACAGGCTGATTTAGTATTTATAAATACTTGCTCCATTCGAGAAAAAGCTGAACAAACAGTTAGAAAGAGACTACAAGTATATAATTCCATAAAGAAAAAGAAAAATCCTGGAATGGTAGTGGGTGTTCTCGGATGTATGGCAGAAAGGCTTAAAGAAAAACTTATTGAACAAGAAAAACTTGTTGACATAGTAGTAGGTCCAGATGCTTATAGAGACTTACCAAACTTAATAAAACAAGTAGATGATGGTCGTAAAGCAGTAAATGTAATACTTTCTAAAGAAGAAACTTATGCGGAGATAAGCCCAGTTCGTATAAATGGAAATGGAGTTACAGCATTTGTTTCAATTACAAGAGGATGTGATAATATGTGTACATTCTGCGTAGTACCGTATACAAGAGGAAGAGAAAGGAGTAGAGATCCTAATAGTATAGTTGCAGAATGCAAACAATTATTAAATGATGGATATAAAGAAATAACATTATTAGGTCAAAATGTAGATTCTTATTTATGGTATGGAGGAGGATTAAAAAAAGAATTTGAAAATTTAAGTGATATTGAAAAGAAGGATAGTGTAAGCTTTGCAAAGCTTCTAGAAATGACAGCCAAAGTAAGTCCGGAATTAAGAATTAGATTCTCAACATCAAACCCTCAAGATATGACAGACGATGTACTTTATACTATGGCTAAATATAAAAATATCTGCAACTACATTCATCTTCCTGTTCAGTCTGGTAGCAATCGTATTCTAAAGAAAATGAATAGAGGATATACTAGAGAAGAATATCTCTTAAGGATAAGGAAAATTCACGAAATATTACCAGATTGTGCAATCTCTATGGATATGATTTCTGGATTTTGTTCTGAAACCAAGGAAGACCATCTTGAAACTTTAAACTTAATGGATAAAGTAGTGTTTGATTTTGGCTATATGTTTAAATATTCTGAAAGACCTAATACGCAGGCTCAAAGGAAATGGGATGATAATGTAGCTGAAGAAACTAAACAAAATAGACTAGCAGATATTATCGAAAAGCAAATGAAACATTCATTAATTAGGAACAAGCAAACAATCGGCAAAACCTACGAAGTTCTAATAGAAGGTGAATCAAAAAAATCATGTTCTAAATTACAAGGGAGAACACAACAAAACAAAGTAGTTGTGTTTGATAAAGAGAATAATAAAAAAGGAACATATGTTAGTGTTAAAATTCAAGGATGTACAGCTGCTACATTAATAGGAAAAGTTATATAGTAATGGATGCAAAAAAAACAAAGCAAAGATTTGGTATAATTGGAAATAATACAGAACTAGATCGCGCCATAAATGTTGCTCTTCAGGTCGCACCTACTGATATATCTGTGTTTGTATATGGTGAGAGCGGTACAGGAAAAGAGAATATACCTAAAATAATTCATCAAAATAGTAAAAGAAAACATAATAACTATGTAGCTGTAAATTGTGGCGCAATTCCTGAAGGAACAATTGACTCTGAACTATTTGGGCACGAGAAAGGTTCCTTTACGGGAGCTCATGAAACTAGAAAAGGATACTTTGAGGTTGCTAATGGCGGAACTATATTTTTAGATGAAGTTGCTGAATTACCATTATCAACTCAAGTAAGATTACTAAGAGTACTTGAAAGCGGAGAGTTTATGAAAGTAGGTTCCTCTAAAGCGCAAAATACAGATGTTCGTATTATAGCAGCTACTAATGTTAACGTTCAAGAATCAATTAGAAAAGGAAAATTCCGGGAAGACCTATTTTATCGTTTAAACACAGTAAGTATACAAATACCTCCATTAAGAAAAAGACAAGAAGATATCAGTCTGCTCTTTAAGAAATTTGCGGCGGACTTTGCTGATAAATACAATACTCCTCCTATAAGACTTAACGATTCTGGGATACAAACCCTTCAACAATATTCTTGGCCAGGAAATATTCGACAACTAAAGAATTTTGTAGCACAGATCTCTGTTATTGAGAAAGAAAGAAATATATCATCTGAAACCTTACAAAACTACATTCCTCATAAGAAAATTGATGAAAAATTACCAATACTCTTTGATGGCGAAAATAGTGGAGAGCTATCTGAAAGAGAAATTCTCTATAAAGTGCTATTTGATATGAAAAAAGATTTATCAGAACTTAAAAGAATTACCTTTGATTTAATTCAAGAAGATGATAATCCAAACAAGAATAATACGGAATTGTTTAACGAGCTAGAAGATGGTAATGTGACCTTAATCTCTAATAAAACAACAAATGATTCAATTAATATACCTCAAAACTTATCTCTCTTCCAACAAGAAAAGATATTAATAGAAAGAGCTCTAGAGAAGCATAAGGGAAAAAGAAAATATGCAGCTGAAGAATTAGGAATTTCAGAAAGAACACTATATAGAAAAATAAAAGAATTTAATCTATGATTGAAAATTTGTATAAGTTTATATTATATATATCTAGCGTGTTATTTTTGAGTAGCTGCGGCTTTTATTCCTTCAACGGCGCTTCTATATCTCAAGACATAGAAACAGTTTCTGTTCAATATTTTCCAAATAGAGCTAAAACAATTGTGCCTAGCTTAAGTCAAGTCTTTACAGAAAAATTAAAAGATTATATACTAGAACAGAGCAGTCTTGAACTAGAAACTGTAACAGGAGATATAGATTTTAGTGGTGAAATAATTAAGTATGAAATTAAACCAATGGCTATACAAGCAAACGAACAGGCTGCACAAAATAGACTGACAATCACTATTAGATTAATTTATACAAATAATAAAGATATAACTAAAAATTTTGAGAAAGACTTCTCACGTTATTCAGATTATATGAGTAACCAAAGTTTAAATGATATAGAAGATTCTTTAATTAAGCAAATAACTAGTGAATTAAGCGAGGATATTTTTAATAAAGCATTTGTAAATTGGTAATGAGAAACGATAAATTAATATCTTATATTAAGAACCCTAAAATAATAGGTAAACAAGAGATAGCTGACATGCGTATTAGTTTACAAGCTTTTCCTTACTTTACATCAATGCAATTACTTTTTACTAAAGGACTTTATAATACAGACAGTATTACCTATAATCGACAACTTAGAAAATCAGCTGCCTTTGCAGGGGATAGAAAATTACTCTTTAAACTTATAACCAAAAAAAAATATAAATCAGAAAATATAAAAACAGAAGATACCAAAATAACACAAAATTCTAATGAATTAAAGATTGGTAGACCCTTGGATTTTTCAGAGGATGAAACCCATTCATTCTCTGAGTGGCTAGCACTTACAAAAGCAAGAAAGATTGAAAGAAAAGAAGTAGATTTAGTAAATATATTCATAGAATCTGGAGCTGTTATAAATAAACCAAAAAGAGAAAAATTCTTTTCACCAAGCGAATCAGCTAAAATTAGTTTAATAGAAAATGATGAAATTGTCACTGAAACATTAGCTCGCGTATATCTAGAACAAGGACATCTTGATAAGTCAATTCAAGCTTATAAGAAATTAAGTTTGAAATTTCCACAAAAAAGTAGTTTCTTTGCAGACCAAATAAAATTAATTTACGACCTAAAAGAAAAATAACATGTATACAATATTTGCAATACTTATTATAATCTGCTGTATATTATTAGTTCTAGTTGTATTAGTGCAAAATCCAAAAGGAGGAGGACTCTCTTCAACATTTGGTGGCGGGGCAAGCCAAATGATGGGTGTGAAAAAGACAACAGACTTTTTAGAAAAGGCAACTTGGACGTTAGCAATTACACTTATTTCACTCAGTTTATTGTCTAACTTTGCTATTCCTAGAGTAAATACTGAAGATCCAGAATCAATCATGCAAGAACAGATTGATCAATCACTTGTACCTCAACAAGTACCTAATTTACCAATAACAACCCCAGACGCAGAGGAAGAATAACATCTTCTTTGTAAATCAAGAAAACTGACAAATTTACACTTTTGATGTTTGGCACACTTTATGTAATATAACGATAGTGAAATAAATTTTTAACTTAAAAAAATAAAAATATAACAAAAATAAAAATTACTCCGCTTGCAGACAGAGTTCTTGTACAAGCTGCTGATGCGGAAACAAAAACTGCATCTGGAATTATTATTCCAGATACTGCTCAAGAAAAACCCCAGAAAGGAAGTGTTGTAGCGATTGGGAAAGGGACTAAAGATAATCCAATGACAATAAAGGTCGGTGATAATGTATTATATGGTAAATATGCTGGAACTGAACTAAAATATGAAGGAGAGGATTATCTCATTATGAAAGAATCAGACATTTTAGCAATCATTAAATAATTAAAAACAATGGCAAAAGAAATCACATTTGACACACAAGCAAGAGATTCTCTTAAAAAAGGAGTTGATGCTCTTGCAAATGCAGTAAAAGTTACATTAGGACCAAAAGGTAGAAATGTAATAATCGATAAGAAATTTGGCGCTCCAGGTATAACAAAAGACGGAGTATCAGTAGCAAGAGAGATTGAACTTGAAGATCAGGTAGAAAATATGGGGGCCCAAATGCTTAAAGAGGTAGCTTCTAAAACTAATGACCTTGCAGGGGATGGAACAACAACTGCAACTGTACTTGGTCAAGCAATTATTTCAGCAGGACTTAAAAATGTTGCTGCTGGAGCAAATCCTATGGATCTAAAAAGAGGTATTGATAAAGCAGTTAATGCAATAATATCAGACATATCTAAACAATCTAAAGAAGTAGGAAACAGCTATGAAAAAATTGAACAAGTAGCATCCATATCTGCGAATAATGATAATACTATTGGATCTTTAATTGCAGAAGCTATGAAAAAAGTAAAGACTGAAGGTGTTATTACTGTAGAAGAAGCAAAAGGAACCGAGACAACAGTTGAGGTAGTTGAAGGTATGCAGTTTGATAGAGGCTATCTATCTCCTTATTTCATAACTGATGCAGACAAAATGGAGACAGAACTAGAAAATCCATATATACTTATTTATGATAAGAAAATTTCTGCTATGAAAGACTTACTTCCAATATTAGAACAAACAGCGAAGGGTGGCAGACCATTACTAATTATCGCAGAAGATGTTGACGGAGAAGCTTTATCAACACTAGTTGTAAATAAACTTAGAGGAGCATTAAAAGTTGCTGCGGTTAAAGCGCCTGGTTTTGGGGACAGAAGAAAAGCAATGTTAGAAGATATTGCTATCTTAACATCTGGAACAGTAGTTTCTGAAGAAAGAGGCTTTACTTTGGAAGGAACAACATTAGAAATGCTAGGGAGTGCTGAAAAAATTGTAATTGACAAAGATAATACAACTATAATTAATGGTAGTGGCAAGAGATCTGATATTAAAGCAAGAATTGGGCAAATAAAAGCTCAAATTGAAAGTACAACATCTGACTATGATAGAGAGAAATTACAAGAAAGATTAGCAAAATTAGCTGGAGGTGTTGCTGTACTTTATGTTGGTGCTGCATCGGAAATAGAAATGAAAGAAAAGAAAGATAGAGTAGATGATGCATTGGCTGCTACAAGAGCTGCTGTTGAAGAAGGTATTGTGCCAGGTGGAGGTGTCGCAATCGTAAGAGCTGCTAGTTCACTTAAGAAAGTTAATGCAGATAATGAAGATGAAAAAACCGGGGTTAGTATTATTGAAAGAGCAGTAGAAGAGCCTCTCAGGCAAATTGTTGAGAATGCTGGAATAGAAGGTTCTGTTGTGGTTGCAAAAATAAAAGATGGTAAAAATGACTTCGGCTTTAATGCAAAATCAGAGAAATATGAGAACTTATACTCATCAGGCGTAATTGACCCTGCAAAAGTTGTTCGTATTGCATTAGAACATGCCGCTTCAGTAGCCGGAATGCTACTTACTACTGAATGTGTTATAGCAGATATACCTGAAGACGAACCTGCAATGCCACCTATGCCTGGTGGAGGCGGCATGCCTGGCATGATGTAATCATTATTTAATTATTATTAATAAATATCCTTACTATAATCAAAAATAGTAAGGATATTTTTTTGTATATACATAAAAAAGCCAAGCTTTCACTTGGCTTTAAACAATTAATCTATTGTATTACTAATCTACATTATCATGCAGGAAAGAATTATTGGTCTTTATTTCAGTTTTATTATCTTCTCCATCTGATAAAGTATATTTTGACACTTCTGATTCAGAAGAATGAGGATTATCGTCCAATTTTACATTATCTCTTTTATAAGCAGGTTCATCTTCTAAAGAAGTCAATCCTGATGGCGTTCTAAGTTTCATCGATATATTCTTCATTCTATCTTCTCTCTCTCTAGATCTATTGGTAAGCTGTTCTGTATTTACAGGAATATTCACATTGTCATTTATTTTATCTTCATGACGTTCATCTTCTATTAAAATATCTTCATCAAGCTTTAATGTTGGGATTAATTCATCAGGTAATTGCATTTCTTCTTTTGTGTCAATTGTATTATTACTTGCATCAATATCTAAATCAACCCCATTACCAATCTCTATATTTTTATCATCAACATCTAAATCAACCCCATTACCAATCTCTATATTTTTATCATCAACATCTAAATC
>MDTG01189005.1_pt1 | contig 18257 bp, 18 predicted proteins | sample 811421 | NCBI WGS metagenome assembly MDTG01 (sample SAMN05326645, study PRJNA326480) | marine metagenome | isolation source: seawater | place: Pacific Ocean: South East | collected 2011 | reverse complement strand
TAAAAACCTTACTATAAGAAGAACAGTAAATATGATTCAAAAATTTCCAAAATTTTTTTTTGAGGTCATAGTTGTTGTTGGATTTACTACCTATATATATTCACTAAGTTTTAACGACCAGGATATAAATAAAATAATACCTCAAATTGGAATTTTTTTTCTTGCAGTGATAAGAATTCTACCAGCAGTTTCTAAAATTATTATTCACTTCAATAAACTTAAATATGCAGAGGCTGCAGCGCTTAAAATTGCAGCTGATATAGAAAATTATAATAATTTATTTTCAAATAAAAAAGGGTTGGATGATGTTACTTTTGAAAGTTCAATAGAATTAAAAAAGATTTCTTTTAGTTATAAGAATCGTGAAAAAAAAATATTGGATGAAATAGATCTTACAATAAATAAAAGAGATTATATTGGAATAATTGGTGAGTCTGGTGGAGGCAAATCTACATTGGTAGATATTGTGTCTGGATTATTAAATCCTACGAGCGGGGATATCCTCATTGATGGAAAAAAAATAAATTATCTAAATACCACGAACTGGCTTAACAGAATTGGTTATTTGACACAGAGAAATAATTTACTAGATGATACGGTTTTAACAAATGTAACACTCGAGTTTAATAAAGATAATATAGATTTGGAGTTGGTAAATGAAATCTTTAATAAAACTGGATTGATAGATTTTGTTAAAAATCTTCCTGAGGGAATAGATACTCCTATAGGACAAAACGGCTTTGCAATATCTGGTGGTGAAAGACAAAGAATAGGCATAGCTAGACTTCTTTATGCAAAAAAAGAAATTCTAATATTTGATGAAAGTACCTCAAATTTGGACAACCAAAATAAAGAAAATATCATTTCAACAATTAATCAGTTGGCCAAAGAGAAAACGATTATAATTATATCACATGATGAAAATGTAATAAAAAACTGTAAAATAAAATATTTGATTAAGGAAAAAAAATTAAAAAAAATTAATTAATCTTATTTAAACTTGATGGAAAATTTAATAATCATTTTTTTGTTTTTTTTAACCTTTGAAACTTTTTTAATTATCGCAATAAAAATTTTAAAAAAAGATTTTAAATGGCTTCTAAATTCTGAAGATGAATTTCCGCCTTTTTCAAAAAAAAAATTAAATCAATTTTATAGGGAAAGCTATGACCCAATAATTGGATGGGATAGAAAAAGAAATAAAACTGGTTTTGAGCTTGGTGAAAAAAAAACATTTTTTCAAATTTCAAAAAAAGGTTATCGAGGAAAAAGTAGTTACAAAAAAACAACAATATCAGTTTTTGGTGACTCTTTTGCATTCTGTAGATATGTTAATGATAATGAAACTTGGGAAAGTTATTTGGAAAAAAAATTAAAATTTAATATACATAACTACGGGGTTGGAAATTTTGGACTAGACCAGAGTTTTCTAAAATTTTTGAAATATAAAAGAAATATCAAAAGTAAAATCGTTATTTTTAATGTAGTACCAGAGACAATTGCAAGAATAAATTCTTACTGGAAACATTATAGAGAGTTTGGAAACATTTTAGGATTTAAACCAATTTATGAATTAAGAAATAATAAGTTAATTCTGAAAAAGGTGCCTTTAAAAAGAAACTTTACTCAAAAGCAAATATACAAAGTTATTCCTAAAGTAAGAAAATTTGATACTTTTTATAAATCTAGATTTTTAAAGTATAAATTTACATTTCCATATTCTTTAGTTTTTTTAAAAAATTTTCAATATTTCTCAATAATAATTGTAAATTTGATAATGGCAAAAATCACAAATAATAAAAGTTTTCACAATAATGCTGTTTCGGTAGTTTTAAAAAAAAATATCAAAGACTCTCATCTGATGTATAAAAATCCCTACTATTTTGAAAAATTAAAATCCATGATTTTTTATTTAAATGATTATTTAAAGAAAAAAAAAATTCATATGATATTAATAATTTCACCTCAATTATTGGACTTAACAGAGGGTGATTATAGTAGTGTATCTAAATTTTATAGACAAATTGGAAAAAAAATTTCCTGCTTAGATTTATATAGTAAAATTAAAGATAAAGAATTTAAGAAATATTATTTTAAAGATATTTACGGTGGTCATTTTAATAAATTAGGAAACAAGTTTATTTCAAAAATTTTGTTTGATTACTTTAAAAATAAAAGAATTATATGATAATTTGGTTTAAAGGCATCTCAGGTGTAGGTAAAAGTACCTTGGGTGAATGTTTTTATAAAGTAAAAAAAAAAAAAATTAAAAATCTAATACATGTAGACGGAGACAGCTTCAGAAAACTTTTTAAAAATGATTTGGGTTATAGTTTAAAAGATCGAAATAAAAATGCTCAAAGAATTTGTACTTTCGTAAAATTTTTACAGTCGCAAAAAATAAATGTTATTGTATCAGCAAATCTTACATCAAAAAAATATCAAATATTAGCTAAAAAAAATTATCAAAATTATTTGAGCATATATATAGAAAGTAAATTATCTAATTTAAAAAGTAGGGACAAAAAAAATATTTATAAAAATAAAAAAAATATTGTTGGTTTAAATATAAAGTTCGATAAACCCGAGAATTCAGATCTTTATATCACAAACGATAGCACAAAAAAAAAGTTCCTCAAAAATATAAAATTAATTGAAAGATTAATTAAAAGAAAAAAAATAGTTTACGATTAAATACTTAAATTATTTATTGTAAAATTTTAATTGTAGATTGTTATATTTTCCCAAAACAGGATCATTTAAATAAAAAACATGCTGGTCAGATTTTCTGTCGTTATAATATTCCCAATTTCTAGTAAAATTATCTCTCATGAACTTAGCATTCGCTGCACGACCATCACAAACAATTATTGTGCCTGGTGTATAAAAATATTCTAATTTAAGAATATCACAATTCATAGGCATCATATCTTTGTGTCCAATACTTATTCCATTTATTTTCTTTTTAATATTAAATTGATTTGGAGCATCTAAATAAATAAAATCAGGATTACAGAGTGGCAATTTTTTATACTGAGTACATATTCTATCATTGAATAAAGCCATCTCTACGTCAGTAAATGTGTAATTAATTTTAGTTGGATTTTTGACCTTTAATAATTTGTTAAATTTTACTATTCTTTTTTTTGATATATTTAAAAATTTTTTCTCGTTTTCTATAACAAATAATTCAAAAGGATTATTCATTCTTAAATTTTTTACATCATTTAAAAATCTATTTTTTAATTCTTTTAATGCTAAATTAAAAATTAAACTAGAATATCCTGAACCAAATTCACAAATAGTGATTCTTTTATTTAAAATAATGTATTGATAAAGGTTATATAAATCATCAAGTTCTGGTGGCATAGGTTTGGCAGCAGTTTTTTGATTTACTGAAGGATGTTTTTCTTTACTTAATTTTACTAAAGATTTTAAACCTTTTTTGATAAAAAAATTTTCTATAAATTTTTTACTTTTTTTTTGGGGGAATTTTATATTCATGTATTAATTTTCTTAATACTTTAAATTTAAGAATTTTACAATATAATTAGTTTCATTGAAAATATATTAATCTTAAATAAAAAATTTAGTTTTAAATTATGATTTATTTTTGTTTATAGATTCATTTACTCAGATAATTAAATGCTATTAAGAGCATTTACAAAAATTCATTGATAAAAAGAATATTTGTTGTAAAAGATCATCTAAATAGATGGGTAAGACATTTATAATATCGGAAATTGGAATTAATCATAATGGAAGCTTAGACATTGCCAAAGATATGATTTTACAATGTAAAAAAGCAGGTGCAGACTCAGTAAAGTTTCAAAAAAGAACAATTAACCTAGTTTATTCAGAAGAACAATTAAAAAGACTAAGACCAAGTCCTTGGGGAAAAACTGAAAGAGAACAAAAAGAGGGATTAGAACTTAGTAAAGATGAATATATTGAAATTGATAAGTATTGTAAAAAATTAAATATTGATTGGTTTGCATCTGCATGGGATTTGGAAAGTCTAAAATTTTTAGATCATTTTGACTCAAAATATCAAAAAGTTGCATCCGCAATGATAATTGATGAAAAATTTTTAAATGAAATTTCAAAAAGACGTAAATATACTTTTATAAGTACAGGAATGAGTAATTTTAAAATTATAGACAAGGCTGTAGAGATTTTTAAAAAAAACAAATGTGAATTTGAATTGATGCATTGTATTTCTGCTTATCCATTTGAAAATAAATTTGCAAATCTTAATATGATCAATATTCTTAAAAATAGGTATAATTGTAAGGTTGGGTACTCAGGTCATGAAAAGGGAGGAAAATTAGTTTCATTGGCCTCAGTATGCTTAGGTGCATCATCTTTAGAAAGGCATATTACGCTCGACAGAACTATGTATGGGAGTGATCAGTCTGCTTCTATCACTCCAAAAACATTTCAAGAGTTAATAGAAGAAATTAGAATAATAGAAGATGCGTTGACGGGCAGTAACGAAAAAAAAATATTAGATAGTGAAATAGAAGTGGCTAAAAAATTGAGGGCACATATTAAAAACAATTAATGATTGTCACTATACCTATAGAAATTAAAAGCAGAGAGCTTCACTCAAAACTACTGATTTGTTACTATCTTTTAAAATTTAATCCCAGAATTAAAATTTTGCTTACTAAATCTAGTATTTTATTAGACAGAAAAATTAAAAAAAAAAATTTAATATATTTTGAAAAGAGTCTATCAAAGCACAAAATTAAAAATCACAAGGAATTTCTTAAAAATAATTTTATTGTTTCGCTAGATGAAGAAGGTCCATTTTATCATTGGTCAAATATTTTAAAAAATAGCAGAATTAATTTGAAAATTATAAATCATTTTAATTTTAAATTTTTTTTCCTTTGGGGAGATAACGAAAAAAAATTTTTTAAAAAGAAAATTTTAAATGAAAACAAAGATAAAATTATTTCAGTAGGACATCCAAAATTTGATTTCGTAAAAAAAAAAAATCATTTTTTTTTTCAAAAGGAGCTTCGTATTATTAATAAAAAATATAAAAATTTAATTTTTATATCGTCTAGTTTTTTTACAGACTCAGTAATGGATGAGAGGATTTACAAAATATACTTAGAAAAAACTCAAAAGGACAAAAAAAATATTGAAAGGTTTTCGGAGGAATTAAAAAATCATGATGAAAATTATTTTAATTTGATAAAATTAAGCACTCAGATTGCAAAAAAATTTCCAAATCATAATATTGTTTTTAGACCCCATCCTCGACAAGACATAAATAAAGTAAAATCAAGATTTATAGATAAACCTAAAAATTTACATATAGTGTCTGATTTTACTTCAACACCATGGATTATAGCTAGTAAATTTTATATTCATTGTAATTGTACAACAGTTCATGAAGCTTATTTTTTAAAAAAAAATATTTACTGTTCACGTCCTAATTTGAAAATATTTGCAAAAAAACAATTAACAGAATATGGAAAATTTTATCGAAGTAATGAAAAGTTAATCTTGGATTTGTCTAAAAAAATATCGAACAAAAAAAACCTTAAAAAAAATAGTATTAATCAAAAAATTATTAAATTTTCTAATGGAGAAGAATCTGCGAAAAGAATAGCTTTAAATATTGTGAGGTGTTTTAAAAATATAAAATCTGAAATTAAAATTAAAGAAGAGAGAAAAAAAAGATCTTACTTGAACAATCTCAAATACTTTATTTTAGGTAACTTGAAAAGATTGATATATTCAAAATTCAGAGGCTTATATATTTTTTTGTTTAAATATTCATTTATAAGTGTCAAATACATTTTTACAAAAGATTATAAAATGAATAAAATTAGTTCTCTTCAAAAAAAAGATATTTTAGATTTTTTTAAGAAAATAAGTAAAAAAGAAAACAAAATCAAATGCAAAAAAATAAATGAAAATATCTTTGAGATCAAAAAAATTTAAAAAATGAACGAACATATTGCAATTATACCTGCAAGAAAAAATAGTGTAGGTTTCCCAAAAAAAAATAGGAAATTTTTTTTCTACACACAGAATTTTTTAAATAAAATTAAATGGTTTGATAAAGTTTATATAACCTCAGATGATAATTGGTTTAAAAAACATTGTAAAAATAAAAATTATGAATTCGTAAAAAGAGATAAAAAGTTATCAGGTAACAAAATTTCTATAAAAAAGGTTATGGAAGACATTGTTAAGAGTAAAAAAATTAAGGCAAAAGTAATCATTTGGCTAATTTATATTCCGCTAATGCCTAAATCAAAAAAACTATTTGAAAAAACTAAAAAAATCATCGAAAATAAAAATGTAAAAAGTGTCTGTGGTTTTACTAAAGTAAAAACACATCCTTTTCAAAGCTGGTATATAAAAAAAAATAAGATATTCCAGTACTGTAAAAATAATGTTTTTAGAAGACAAGACTTGCCAGCTGCTTTTGCTCATAATCATGTAGTTTGTGCATTTAAATCTAAAGAATTAAAAAAATTAAATGATGAATTGTTAAATTTTAATACACAACCCATAATAATTAATGATGAAATAAGAGAGATAGATTAACATGAAAAATGTAATTATAGCAGGAGGCAATGGTTTTTTAGGTAAACAATTTGCAGACTTTTTAATTAATAAAAAAGGTTACAATGTCCATATTATTGATTTAAAAAAAAATTCTGGAAAGAAAAAAAATCTTTTTCAATATAAATGTGATGTCTTAAATGAGAAAAGTTTTAGTAAATATATTAAGGTTATTAAAAAAAAATTTAAAACAATAGATGTCTTAATTAATTGTATTGCGAAAGATTATAGTCCGAATTTTAAAAATAATTTTTCTTTTGAAAATTCAAATATTAAAATGTTAAAAAAAGATATTGAAGTTGGTATTTTATCATCCGTAATAACATCTAAATATGTGTCAAATATTATGATTAAACAAAAAAAAGGGAATATACTGAATATTGGTTCTGATTTAAGTTTTATTTCACCAAATCAAAATATTTACAATAATTTTGTAAAACCGGTAAGTTACTCAATTGCAAAACATGGTATAATAGGATTGACAAAGTATCTTTCTACTTATCTAGCTAAATACAACATTAGATGTAATGCTTTATGCCCAGGGGGTATATATAGAAATCATAACAAAAAATTTGTAAAAAATTTAAGCAAATTAATACCTATGAATAGAATGGCCAAAACTGATGAACTTAACAAAGCAATGTTCTTTTTAATTTCGGATGATTCGTCATATGTAACTGGCCATAGTCTTGTTGTGGATGGAGGTAGAACAATTTGGTAGAAAAAATCAAAATTAATAATTCAAGCAAACTTTTAAATATCGCGAAAAAAATAATCCCAACTGGAGGTCAGACCTTTAGCAAAGGAACTCATTCTTTTTCAGAGAAATTTTCTCCATCGCATGCCTACAAAGGCAAAGGAAATAAAATATATGATGTTGATAATAATAAGTTCTTAGATTTTGTAATGGGTGCACAACCTCTAATATTGGGATATTCGGATCCAGATGTCAATAAAGCAGTCATAAACCAATTGAAACTTGGTTCAACTTTTAGTCTTGCAAACAAACTCGAAATTGAGGTAGCTCAACTTTTAAATCGATTGGTACCATCCTCCGAACAAGTTCGTTTTGGTAAAAATGGGGCTGACGCAAATACTGCAGCAGTCAAAATTGCAAGAGCTTACACAAAAAGAGAGCATATTGCCTTTTGTGGCTATCATGGTTGGCATGATTGGTTTATTTCTACAACTGATAAGAATCTAGGCATTCCAAAATTTAATGAAAAACTTGCTCATCCTTTTAGTTTTAATGATTTGGAGAGTTTGAAAAAAGTCTTTAAAAAATACAAAGGTAAGATTGCATGTGTAATAATGGAACCAGTAACTGTTTCGAGTCCTAAGTGTATGTGTAAAACAAAATGTCAATTAAGATGTTCTAGATATTGTAAAAATAATTTTTTGAAAGAGGTAAAAAAAATCTGTAAAAAAAATAAAAGTTTATTAATTTTTGATGAAGTTGTCACTGGATTTAGGTATTCTTTAGGAGGAGCCCAAAAATTATACGGTGTTACCCCTGACATTTCTTGCTTTGCTAAAGCCATATCAAATGGAATACCTTTATCTGCAGTTGTCGGTAAAAAAAAATATATGAAATTATTCAATAATGTTTTTTTTTCTTTTACATATGGCGGTGAGTGCCTTGGATTAGCAGCTGCAAAAGCTTGTATAAACAAGCTCATTAAAAAAAGAGTACTTGATAAAATTTATAACAATGGTGAAATATTTAAGAATAAATTAAATAAATTAATTAAATTATATAGATTGGAAGACTTTTTTTATTGTGATGGTCATCCATCAAGAACTGTTTTAACAATTAAATCAAACAAGATTTTAAAGTTTCCATTAGTAACAAAAACATTTATACAACAAGAACTTCTAAAACATGGGGTTTTATGGAGTGGGTATCATTGCATTACATACACTTTTAATAAAAAAGATATAAAACATGTCCTATCAGCTTACGAAAAAACTTTTAGAAAAATAATTGATATAAAAAATAAAAATCAAAATTTGAAAAAATATATTAAAGGTAATTTATTAAAAAAAGTATTTACAAGAGTCGCTGATTTTCAGGCTGCATCTCTTAAGACTAATAATAAATGAAAAATTTAGGTTTCATGCAAGGAAGATTGGTTCCTGATGAGCGTAATAAAATTCAATCGTTTCCATGGCAAAATTGGAAGAAAGAATTGCAATTAGCTAAGAAACTCAAACTAAATATTATGGAATGGACAATTGATTATGAAAAATTCTCAAAAAATCCAATTAATAACAATGAGGGAAGAAAAATAATTAGGAAATTGTCTAGAAGTAATAATTTAAAAATAAAGAGCATTACTTGTGACTTTTTTATGCAATCACCATATTTTTTTTCAAAAAATAGAGAAACATTTATTAAACTAAAAACCTTAATAAATAATGCATCCAAACTTAAAATCAAATTTTTAGTTTTGCCACTTGTAGACAATGGTAGTATTAAAAATAAATACCATGAAAATAAATTTGTCAAGATGACTCTTGAATTAAAAAAAATTTTAAAAAAAAATAATATGTCTATAGTTTTTGAATCCGATTATAATCCTAAGAAACTTTTTAATTTTATTAAAAAATTTCCAAAAAGGATTTATGGTTTAAATTATGACATTGGTAATAGCGCGGGGTTAGGAGTAAATATTAAAGATGAATTTTTATATTTTAAAAGAGTGCTTAATATTCATTTAAAAGATAAAAAAGATAATGTTTCTGTTGATTTAGGAAAAGGCACTGCTCAATTTAAAGAATTATTTAATTTTTGTGAAAAAATTAATTATAAGGGCAATTTTATTTTGCAAACTGCAAGAAATCGAAATAATTTGGATATAATGAGAAAAAATGTAAAATTTATAACAAAACGTTTATGGAAAAAATAAAAAAATATTTTAAAGACGTATCAAATATCATTGAAAATTTAGATAAATTTCAAACAGAAATTTTAAAAATTAAAAAAGTTATTTTGGATGCAAATAAACTGAAAAGGAAAATATTTATTATCGGGAATGGTGGGTCCGCAGCAGATGGGGATCATTTCGCTGGTGAATTGATTTGTACCTTTAATAATAAAAAAAGAAAACCTTTTGAAATTTATAGTTTAAATAATAATAGCGTTGCTATGACTGCTTGGTCTAATGACTTTGGATATGAAACCTATTTTGAAAGATGTCTTAAAGCATATTCAAAAAAAAATGATATTTTAATTTGCCTTACTACCAGTGGAGGAAGTTTAAAAAAAATTCAATCTAAAAACTTAGTCAAAGCTATAGATTTTGCAAATAAAAATAAAATTTTTATTATATCGTTGACCGGAAGAACGGGCGGTTATGTAAAAAATAAATCTAAAATAAACATAAATATTGAATCTGATGTTACAAGTTATATCCAAGAGGCACACATGAGTATTTTGCATTGCATTTGTGAATTGTTAGAAAAAGAGATATAAGTAAATCTAGCAAAGTATATGAACTTGAATTAAAGATTAAAAATATTCATAAATTTAAAAAATATTATTTTTTTGAGAATCATAAATTTATAAATAAAAAGGTAAGATTGTTTATGACATTAAAAGAAATTAAAATTGATTTAAAAAAAAATTTAATAAATAACCTTAAGTCACATAATATAAGCCCTAACGATCATTTATATTTAGGAGTTAACGTTGGTATGATTTTTTATAGCTATATAAAAAATCCAAAGATTATAGACTTAATAAATAAAAATAAATTGGAATTAACTAAATTTATTTTAAAAATTTTAAAAGACTACATCTCTAAAAATGGCTCATTAATATGTCCAACATTTTCGTATTCAACCACAAATACAGGTTTTTTTGATATAAAAAAAACTAAAACAAACTTAGGGATTTTTAGTCAAGTTTTCTTGGAGGACAAAAGTTCTCTTAGGTCAGATCATTCTATACATTCAATATCTGCGATAGGAAAATTTAAGGAGATAATTAAAAAAGGTCATGGTGATTTTAGTTTTGGTATAAACAGTCCTTTTGAAGATTTTTTAAAATTTAAAGTTAAATTTATAAACATTGGGGTTAATTTTTGGAAAACTTGCACTTATGTTAATCATGTTTTACATTTGAATGGTTGTAACTATCGTTTTTATAAATCATTTAAAGTGAAAAAGAAAATTGGGAACGTAACTAAATATTCTTATGATTTCGATTTGTTAAGATATAAAAATATAAGTGACACATTGAAAAATGAGATTATTATTGAAAAAATTCTCAACAAAAAAAAATTAATTAATTATAGTAAAAAACCTATATTTTTCTCCGTTACTGACGCTAAGTCAGTTTATAATGAGACAAAAATTATTCTTAAAAAAGACTCAGGTATATTTCTAAAAGGGAGCAAAAAAGTCATTTTTAATGATAATTTGAAAAATAAAAACTTTATAAAGATTAAGATTGTTTGAAATTACGAAATATCTATTTGGAAATATTGTTTATCAATTCTTGAGAAATAGTGATTATAGTAGACGACCATGAGGCACCAAGTCCAAAACCACAAATTAAAATTTTATTACCTTTTTTAATTTTTTTTTCTTTAATTGCTTGATGAATTACTATTGGTATCGTTGATGAAGTTGTATTTCCATAATCAATAAAATTTAGAATTTTTTTCTTACTAATGTTAAGTTTATCTCTGATACTATCAAGCATATACAAATTCGCTTGATGTAAAATAAAATAATCTATATCTTCCAAATTCAACTTATTTTTTTTTAAGGTATTAAGAATTGTTTTTGGAACTTCTCTTATAGCAAAAGAGAACATCGCTGGTCCATTCATATATAAATGATTATTATATTTTTTTTCTTTTTTTACAGCTCTATTTCGAACAATTAAATCGTTAAATCCCTCACCATCGCTCCCTAAATCAAAAAGTCCAATATTTTTTTTTTGATTAGTCTTTTCTAAAATACAAGAGGCTGCTGCATCACCAAAAATTGAGCTTACATGTGTGTCTTTTATATCTATAAATTTACTGTAAGTATCACTTGTAGTAATTAAGACACACTTAGCTACATTTGTTTCAATTAAAGATTTTGCCAAACATAATGAGTAGACAAATCCTGAGCAGCCAATATTTACATCTACACAAGGTATTTTATTCAAAGATATTTTTTTTTGAATTAATGTACTATTTCCTGGAAGAATATAATCATTAGATTGAGTACAATTAATAAAAAAATCAATCTTATTTTTGTAATTATTCTTTGAGAAAATTTTTTTTATTGAGTTAATAGCCAAATCAGAGGCGAATTCGTTATTTTTAGTTCTAAATTTTCTATCTATTCCGATTCTATTGATAATCTTGTCTTTAATTTTTTTTTTTAATATTCTTTTGTTTGAATAGTCTACTTTTGGTATGAAATAGCTCAAGTGTATTAATGATGTCATCTATTAAAATTATATTCTAAGATATTGATCTTATAGATAGTTTCAAACGTTATCAAATTAAAATTTTTGATTTAAGAGGCACTAAAACCTCCATCTATAATAAAATTTGTTCCGGTTATCCATTTTGAATTCTTAGACAAGAAAAAACTAATTGAATTAATTACATCTTCATACTTTCCTATTCCAAGAGGGTGTTTTTTTTCAATTTCAGAAATATATTCCTTTGGAAGTTTTGTTTTTAGACCATCCCATATCTTTGACTCCAACATTCCTGCAGAAATAGTATTTATTCTAATTTTCTTTTTTGACAGTTCTGTTGAGAGGGATTTTGACAGGTTAATTTGTGAAATTTTTGATGAGGAATATAATGATAAATATGACGAACCTGTAATAGATGAAATCGTTCCAATTAATACTATGGATGCATCGGTATTATAGTTATCAGTTTTGGTAAAATTTTTTAAAATTAAATATGGATAAATTGAATTTATGTTAAATGACTCTATTATTTGTTCATCGGATAGCCCGTTGATAGGTGAAAATGAATGTATCCCAGCACAGTTTATAAAACCGTCATACTTAGAACCTCTAAAAATATTTTTTATTACAACCTTAGATTTTTTTAAGTTTGAAAAATCAGCTATAATTTTTTTGTGCTTTTTATTTTTGGAGAGATTGTTAAAAGTTTTTGATAATTCTTTATTATTTGATCCCAGTATAGTCAAAATTGCACCAGAATTATCTAAATAATAAGACAATTGTCTTCCTAAGCCTGATGAGGCACCTGTAATCAAATATTTTTTTTTTTTAAATATCAATTTTTTAAATTTAAAAGTTTTCCTAAATCACTAGTTGTTTTGCATTTAACTAATTTCTCTGGATTTAAATTTTTCTTTAACTTCTTGCTTGCAAAAGAAATAAATGTAAGAATTGCTAATGAGTCCCACTCAGGTATATTTTCTAATTTTTGGGCCTTTTTAAAAGTTCCTTTTTTAACTTCAAGAGTTTTTTCAAAAGATGATAGAAAGACGTCTAGTTTCATAAGATAATTATTTATTAATAACACTTAATACTTTTTGAGTAAAGAATTTTACCTCATCTTTAAAGTTCAAAAATGAAACAACAACTCCATCAACGCCTGAATTATTAATTTTATTTAATTCATCAATTACTTTTTTTGGAGATCCAATGATTGGGTAACTGCCTATGCCACCTGCCATCTTTTGCATATTCTTTTTTTGAATAGATTTTAATATTTTATTTTTAGGATTTTTTGCAATGATATTTGAAAAGTTTTGTATTGCAATTTTGTCAGCATTTTTTCTTGAATATTCGTCATAATATTTAATTGCTTCGTTATCAGTTTTTTTGCATACAATGTGGCACAAAGCAAACACTTGAAATTTTTTTTTGTTGTTTTTTGCTTGACGTTTAACTATCTGAACTTGATGTTTTAAAGCGGCTATATCGCTAAACATTGTAACAAGAATATCGCAATTTTTTATTGCAAAAATTCTACCTGTTGGAGAAAATGCTGCAGATATAATTTGGGGATTTCTATTTTTGTAAAGAACTGGCTTAGACTGAGCGTTTTTAACTCTAAAAAATTTACCACTAAATGATATTTTTTTCTTAGATAATATACCTTTAAAAATTTTAATCCATTCTTCGCCTTGTTTAAATGCGTTAGAATTAGGTTGGTAATTAGCATTGAACATTTTGAATTCTTTTTCATTCCACCCACAAACAACATTAAGAAGCGATCTTCCATTAGAAAATTGATCTATTGTCGACATAATCCTTGCAGCATGTGTCGGATGAATAATAGACGTATGCATTGTAACAATTAGTTTAATTTTTTTAGTGATAAGGGATAAAGCAGATATAAAGTTTGAGGATTCATATGTTAAACCTGCCGGATCTGTTTTGCCTCCAAAACCTAACCATCTTTGAACTGAAAAAATATAATCAAAATATTTATCACAAAATTTAGCCACTTCTTTAATTTCGTCAGTTTTGGCAGACCATCTTTTTCTTGAGGTAGTCATTGCGATACCAGATTCTGAATTCAAAGCGAATAATGCAAATTTCAGTTTTTTTTTCATAATATTTAATTTAATAACAATTAATCATTGGTTTCTACGAGTTTTTTTCTAAACGAAAATATCATTTTTTTTAAGGAAAAATGGTTCTATTAATAAAGTTGTATCAAAATTTTTACTATTTAAATTAATTTCTTTTTTAAAATATTCCTTAACAACATTCTCATTAAAGTCATTTTTTTTTGAATATCTAATTTCTTTATTCTTATCTTGAAAAATAGGTTTTATCTTTAAGATAGAACTATCTTTAATTCTTTCTCCAATTGAATGAAACGCAGATTTAACTGTGGACATAGTATACTCAAACGGATTAGTTTTTAAATCAGACATTGCATGATATAGAATTGGGCCACTGTCTAATCCTTTGGATAATAAATGAATTGTAGCACCAACTAAATGAGGGTTCCCATCATACAAAGCCCAAAAATTACAACCCGCACCCCTATAATAAGGAGAGACACCTGCATGTATGTTAATGGCTCTTTTTTTCATCAAAAATTCAATGAGCTCTCCCTTGATATAACTGCTTCCATAAACAATATAGATATCACTATTTAAAAATTCTTTTAATTTGAATAGTGAAAGTTTATTTAAATCTCCATACAAAATTGGAAGTATTATAATTTTTTTGTTTTTTTTGTTTACAAGTTCTTCTTTAAAGATTTTATTTTGAGCTTCAGTTACCTTTTTAAGATAGTTTTCTAAAATTTTTGAATTTTGTTTTTTTGCATTATTTATATCATTTAAAAAAGTCTTTGACTCTTGAATTACAAAAAGTTTATCACAAAAGTTAGCTAAAAAATTTATCAAATAATTGTGTCTTAAATCATTTGATGTAAATAGTGTAATTTTCATAATATAAAATTAAAACAAATTGCAATCGTACCTTGGTAATTCAAAAGGATTTTTTTTAATATCTTTTAAAGATATATCTCTAGACTCTGTGCTATAAGCAAGTTTATATTTTAATTTTTTAAGAATTTTTAATGAATGGCTATTATATGACATTTTTCCTCCGTAAGGATAACAAAAAGTGTCTACTTTTTTATTTGTTATTTTTTCTAAAAAAACTTTACTATTTTTCAATTCTGTATGTTGTCTTTTATAAGATAGTTTAGATAACAAAGTGTGGCTTTCACCATGAGAACCAATTATCATACCTAAAGAGATTAAATGTTTAATTTCTTTTTTATTAATATAATAATCTTTTGGTTTCACGTTGATTTCAAATTTCTTTAATAAATAATCTAAAATTTTACCTCTTAATTTTACATCTCCATAATAGTTAATTATTTTTTTAAATCTTTTTTTGTGTATTTGATCATGCTGGTGTTTGTAAGCTGATTTATATTTTAATATTTCATTGCTTTTATAGAAATTGGTAATTTTTTTTTTTTCTAAATATTTGTTTAATTCATTTAATGCTTCAGAGCTTTTAATCTTACCTAAAATCAAATGAGTTTTGTGGACATCTAATATTGTATTATTTTTTAAAGGAGAGGTAGGAATAAAGAATATTCCTATGCCGCCATACCTTTTTAAAATTTCAGCTGAATAGATGTGGTCTTTTAAACCATCATCAAATGTTGGTAAAAATTTATTAGAATCTATAAATAATTCTCTGTAAGAACTTATAAACCCAATTTTAGAAAACTTTTTTATTTGTTGAACGAAATCTTTTTTTTTTAATATATTATAATACGGAAATGAAAAGTTTTTATTTCTTATGTAATGATACATGATTGATTTCATAATTAGTTTTTTTAATCAGTTTTTTTAAGTAAAATTCGATATTCCATAACACCTCGAGCAGTAGGTTTATATTCTGAAATAAATTTCTCAGACATATCGTAGAGTATTTTTATCCACTCGGTTTTGATCTTAATGTATTTTGATTTACTTAAACTTTTAGACATTTCAAACAAAGGTTTAAATATTGGCCTGAAACCAATATCCCAAATCAAGGTTATGATATCGCCGTATAACGGTTTATATGAGACAATTTTGAGTCCCTTTAAATTTTTAAAAACTTTATCGATTTCCCTTTTTGTTTTCAATCCTTTCCAAGTTTCGTATCTTCCACCATTAATAATTTTCTCAAACTTAGTCCCAAAATTTATTTTTGTTTGGTTTTTGACTAGTGTGGCTAAATAAGTGTCTTTGAATTTTATATGTAAGTATATATGTCCGTTATGTTTAGTTACACGTTTCATATCCACCAAATGTTGTTTGATATTTTGTACCCAGTATGAAGAGTTTGAATATACTAAGTCAAAGTAGTTATCTTTTAACTTAAGTCTCTTTTCATTATTTTGTAATAATAAATTTTTATACAGATTTAAATGTTCAGATTTTTTTAATAAATTCATTTTCCAATCTGTCCCTGTATCAATTTTATAGGCCGCTTTTTTTTTAATTTTTAACTTAAAATTTTTATCGTAATGATCAAAAACATCAAATTTTGCAGATCTTTTTTTATTTTTTATTGACCTGTATGAGTCAGAAGATAAATCTAATTTTCCTCCAAGCGCAATAAACGTGAAAACTCCATCTCCACATGAAAGATCTAAAATTTTCTGCTTTTTGCCAATTTTTTCAAAAACAATTTTTCGAAAATCAAATGCTCTTATCCCTTGAATAATTGCAGCTTCTGGCCTTAGCCAAAAATAATTTAGAAATTCTCTATAAATTTTTAAAAAAATTTTATGATCTTTTTTTTTCATAACTTAATTTATCATTTCCGTTCAATACAAAAACATCCTGGATATAATTCTTTAACTGAATATTTTTTAAAATCATGTTTTAAAGCTGAGGAAAATTTTTTTACATAAGAATTAAATTCATCATAAGAAAGGCCTGAGAATTTTTTATTGTAGAAATCGTATTCCTCTTTGCTCAGGTTAATACTATAATAAAAATTTTTAAGTTTTTTTAAATATCTAAAATACATAAATGAAAAAAAATTAGTATGCTTATCCTTTTCTTTTTTAGGAAACACTTTTATTGATCTTATCTTTTTTTCAAAATAAAAAAAAGATTCTTTTTCAATATTTTCGATATTTTTCTTTAAAAATCTATCACTCCTCTTTGAAAGCTTATTTGTAAATTTAATATTTTTATAAAACCAATCACTAATTAATTTATCCAATTGTTTTACATTAAGAATATCTTTGCTAGCAACTGCTCTGATGAGTTTGCTTACATAAATACTATCTTTTTTTCTAGCTCTGAGATTAATTGAGTGCTTTCCTAAAATATAAGACTCTAAAGATGTGTGGCAATTGCTTCCAACATTTAGTTCTGAGGCAAGTAAATAAGAATTTGTTAAATATTTATTACTCGCTAAAACTAAATTTTTACATCCAATTTTTTTTATTAGATTTATCCAATATTCTCTATTCTCAATTGGATGGGGTTTTATCAATATTTTTATATTTGGATTTTTTTTTGGAAAATAGTTTAAAAATTTTTTCCATTTTTTTTCTACAGATTTTTCAAACTCGTGTAGTGCCTTAAAAAAATGCACGCTATCTTGTGTTTTCTTTTTCCCTTTAAAAAACTCAAAAATATCTTTTATCAAATGATTATTTAATAATGTAAGTTGGGTTGCTATAAGAACAAACTTACCATATTTTTTTTTAATCTCATTGACTTCGTCTAAATAGAAATTGTTATTTTTTTTCTTTATAATATCAAATCTTGGATTACCAATTTTAAAAATTTTGTTTTTGAATTCTGGATATACTTTTAAAGTATTAATTCGTTGAAAATCTCCAACTGTAAAAAAAAATTCAACCATTTTCATGCATTCTCTTTGTATTCTATTAGAGATAAGAGATACTTCGTTGGCAACCATCCCCTCTTCATCAAAACCAACAACTTTATGCCCATTGTTAATTAAATTTCTCATTGGCTTTATATTTTTTTTACCCATTCCTTTAAAATAATATATTCCAGATTTTAAATATTTTTGGTACGAGTATAAGGAGTTTTTTTTTCCAATAACTACAGAGTATCCAAGGTTAGACATTTTGATAGCAAATAAAATTTTACCAAGCAACTCTCTTTCTTTGACTTCAAGAACTGCATATATTCTTTTTTTCTTATTCATATTT
>MDTG01367111.1_pt1 | contig 18258 bp, 17 predicted proteins | sample 811421 | NCBI WGS metagenome assembly MDTG01 (sample SAMN05326645, study PRJNA326480) | marine metagenome | isolation source: seawater | place: Pacific Ocean: South East | collected 2011 | reverse complement strand
CCTGGCTTTTAAAAAAATAAAAATGAAAATAAATTCAATTTGTTGTATCGGAGCAGGATATGTTGGGGGACCAACAATGGCCGTAATTGCATTAAAATGCCCGCATATTAATGTAAATGTAGTAGATATAAATCAATCAAAAATTGATCTTTGGAATCATAAAAATTTAGATAATATTCCAGTTTATGAGCCTGGATTAAAAGAGATTATCAGTAAGACAAGAGACAAAAATTTATTTTTCTCTACTGATATTGATTCAGCTATTAACAAATCTGAAATGATTTTTCTAGCTGTTAATACCCCAACCAAAACTTATGGAGAGGGAAAAGGAATGGCTGCAGATTTAACTTATGTTGAAAATTGTGCAAAAACCATTGGTCAAGTAGCAACTTCAGATAAGATAGTTGTTGAAAAATCAACCTTACCAGTTAGAACTGCTGAAAAAATTAAAGAAATACTCTCACTAAATGGTCAAGATGGTGTAAACTTTGAAGTAATTTCTAATCCTGAATTTTTAGCTGAAGGAACAGCAATAAAAGATTTGTTTAAATCAGATAGGGTTTTAATAGGAGCTGAACAGACAAAGTCTGGAATTCAAGCTTCTAAATCCCTAGTGAGTATTTATGAAAATTGGATTCCAAAAGAAAAAATATTGACAACTAATGTGTGGTCTTCGGAACTCACTAAACTTGCTTCAAATGCAATGCTAGCCCAAAGAATTTCTTCAATTAATAGTTTATCAGCATTATGCGAGGTGACAGGAGCTGATATTGATGAGGTATCAAACGCAATAGGTCATGATAAAAGAATTGGTAAAGAGTTTTTAAAATCCTCTGTTGGTTTTGGTGGTTCATGCTTTCAAAAAGATATTCTAAACCTAGTTTATCTGTCTAGATACTATGGTTTACATGAAGTAGCTGATTTCTGGGCTCAAGTTATTAAGATTAATAATTATCAAAAAAATCGCTTTTCAAAAAAAATAATTGAAGGATTAAATGGAACTATTAAATCAAAAAAAATTGGATTATTAGGCTGGGCTTTTAAAAAAGATACTAATGATTCAAGGGAATCTGCATCAATATATGTTGCAGATCATCTTTTAGAGGAAGGAGCTGAAGTCTATGTCTATGATCCTAAAGTAAATGAAAAACAAATACTTGATGATTTAATAAACTTATGGGAATCTAATAATCTTCCTAAAATTGAGATTGAGTCAAAATTAAAAAGATTGACAGTAATTGATAGTTATGAAAAGTGTTTTAATAATTCATCTTGCATTGCGATTTTAACAGAATGGGATGAGTTCATAAATTATAATTGGGGTGCTTTAATTCAGAAAATGGAAAAACAACATTTAATAATTGATGGAAGGAATATTTTAAATAAAGCTGAAGTCTCTAAAGTAGCTAATAAATTTATTGCAATTGGAAAATAAAAAAATAAAAATAGCAGTAGTAGGACTAGGTTATGTAGGTCTTCCTTTGGCAGTTCTTTTTTCAAAAAAGTATAATGTAACTGGATATGATCAAGACAAATTAAGAGTAGATGAGTTAAACAATCTTGAAGACAGAACAAATGAAATTGAACAAATAAAATTGAAAGAAGCAATTAGTAATAATCTTAAGATAACAAATAACCATAATTCAATATCAGATTGTAATGTTTATATTATAACTGTTCCTACGCCTGTAGATAAAAACAAAAAGCCTGATTTATCTTATCTACTAAAAGCATCAGAAGAAACCGGAAAGCATCTTTCTAAAGGGGATATAGTCATTTTTGAAAGTACTGTATATCCTGGGTGTACTGAAGAAGACTGCGTACCAATACTTGAGAAAGCTAGTAGTCTAACTTATAACAAAGACTTTTACTGCGGTTATTCACCTGAAAGAATTAATCCAGGAGATAAAAAAAATACAATTGAAAAAATAGTAAAAGTAACATCAGGTTCATCAAAATTTACAGCAGATATAGTGGACAGTTTGTATAAGTCAGTTATCACTGCTGGTACACATCTTGCACCCTCAATTAAAATAGCAGAAGCAAGTAAGGCAATTGAAAATGCCCAAAGAGATTTAAATATCTCATTTGTAAATGAGTTATCAATAATTTTTGATAAAATGAATATTGATACAACAGATGTATTAGAAGCTGCTTCAACTAAATGGAACTTTTTAAATTTTAGACCAGGCCTTGTAGGTGGACATTGTATAAGTGTTGACCCATACTATTTAACCTATAAAGCAGAAACCCTAGGATATCAGCCTGATGTGATTCTCTCTGGAAGACAAGTCAATGAAAATATGGCTGAATTTGTTGCAAACAAACTAATCAATAAAATGATTGAAAAATCAATTGAAATAATTAATTCTAAAATTATTATTTTGGGAATTACCTATAAGGAGAATTGTCCTGATACTAGAAACACAAAAATACCAGAGGTATATAATCTTATTAAAGAGAAAGGTGCAAATGTTAGTATATATGATCCATACGCATCACATAAAGAAGTTAAGGATGAGTTCAATATAGATATGATTACAAGTTTGGATAATTATGATGGAATAATTTTAGCAGTAAGTCACTCTGAATTCAAAAAGTTTAATTATAACAAACTAAAAAGAAATTCAAATTCAGTAATATTTGACGTTAAGTCTTACTTAAATAAAAAAGATGTAGATGCAAGACTTTAAACAAAAAATAGCAATTATAACTCCAATAAAACACCTTGGGTTAGATAGACTAATTGAGTCAAAAGGAGAACCATTTTATTTGGAAAATGGCACTAAAGAAGAAGTTCGATCTTTACTCCTAAATAATGGAATTGATGTTATTTTGTGTAATCCAAATAAACAAGAGTACAAAATAGACAAAGAGCTACTTGATGGAACTAGTATTAGTATTATAAATACTTGTTCAACTGGCCTTAGTCATATTGATATTGATTACTGTGCTAAAAGTGATATTGAAGTTTTTTCTCTCACTAAAGATTATGAATTAATTAATGATTTGCCTTCAACTTCTGAGCTTGCTTTTGGATTAATGATAGATCTTTTAAGAAATATAACAATAAGTCAGAATCATGTTATTGCGGGAGGATGGGATTACACTCAATTTATCGGGAGACAAATAAAAGATCTCAACATTGGCATAATTGGATTTGGTAGACTAGGAAAATTAATGTTTAAATATTGCAAAGCATTTGATGCAAAAGTTTGTGTTTATGATCCCTATATAAAAGGATATGATAGAGTACCACTGGAAGATTTTATCTCTAAATGTGATGTTCTATCAATTCATGTACACTTAAATGATGAGACTAAATACATGATCGATAAAGATTCTTTAAAAAAAGCTAAAAATGATTTAGTATTAATCAATACTTCAAGAGGAGCAGTAGTTAATGAAGAAGACATAATTACATTAATCAATAATAATTTAATTGGAGCATACGGAACTGATGTAATCGAGAATGAAAATGATGATATAAAGACGTCAATATTAATTAAAGAAATGAAGTCTAATAAAAAAATACTTATAACACCCCATGTAGGAGGTATGACTATTGAGGGTCAGACTAAAGCATATACTTGGGCAATTAATAAATTATGAAATTACTTATAATAATTCCTGCAAAACTTGATTCAAAAAGACTTGAAAAAAAGAATATTCAACTTATAAATAATAAAACATTGGTTGAGCATTCGATTGATTATGCTAAAGCGAGCTCTCGCAAAAAAGAAATAATTATTTCATCTGAGAGTAACATAGTTAAAGATATAGCGCTGAGGAACAATGTGAAATTTTCAGAAAGAGAAAAATCATTATGTGGAGATACTGAGGTGGTTGATGTATATATCAATATTTTACAAAATTTAGATGAAAACTATGATTACGTAGTAGCACTTCAACCAGATCATCCTGATCGAGAGCATACTTTAGACTATTGTTTAGACTATATGATTGAGAATAACTATGATGATTTAATAACAATAGAGCCAAACTTTAAAAGAAGTGGTTCTGTTAGAATTTTCAAGTATGAGTTTCTAATTAACCAAAATGTTAGCAAAAGAATAGGATGCCTCAGAGATAGTGCTACTGATATTCATTATCTTGAAGATTTAAACAAAGCAAAAAATAAAATGTCATAAAAACCATAATAAAATGAACAAAAAAGTATTATTAATTGCAGAAATTGGATGGAACCATTTTGGAGATATTGAATTAGCAAAAAAAATGATAGATGCAGCAAAATTATCTGGAGCTGATTTTGCAAAATTTCAAACATGGAGCGTTGATAGGTTGAAAAATGGTGCATGGGATAATGATGGTAGAAGAGAAATATATGAGAAAGCTGAATTAACTGAAGAAGACCATATTACTTTAATAAAACATTGTAATGAAAAAGAGATCAATTTTTTATCAAGTGTTTTTAGCATTCAAGATGCTGAAATGCTAAACAATTTAAATGTGCGAGACGTTAAAATCCCGAGTTTTGAATCACGTAATCATGATTTAATAACTTACTGTGATAATAATTTTGATAGAGTATTTATGTCTACTGGAACCTCAAAATTTGATGAAATAAAACAATCAATCAAATTTTTTAAAAACTCAACTTTTTACTTGCTTCACTGTGTCTCAATGTATCCTTGTGACTATACAAACGCAAATATTCCAAAAATGAAAAAACTAATGAATATCCATAATAATGTAGGGTATAGCGACCATATTCAGGGTTCTGAATCTGCAAAAATTGCAATTGCGGAAGGAGCTAAGGTTATTGAAAAGCATTTTACGTTAAATAATGATTTGCCAGGTAGAGATAATAAATTCGCAAATCTACCATCTCAATTCAAAGACATTGCAGATTTTTTAATTAAATATAATGAAATGCTGATTGGACATGGAGAAGATTATCAAATTGGTGAAGAAGATTCAAGACAAAATTATACAGGTAGGTTCAATGGATAAACTAAGTATTATAATTAGAAACAGAAATGAGCAAGATTACATTGGTTTTGCTATTCAATCATGTATAGATTTTTTTAAAACTCCAGAAATAATTATTGTAAATAATAACTCTGTTGACAACTCCATTGAGATTGTAAATTTATTTAATGATAGAACGGATATAAAAATTATAAATAATGAGTCATATACACCTGGAAAATCTATTAATCTTGGAGTTAAAAGTGCTTCAAGTGATTATATTATGATTCTATCTGCTCATGCACAGATTATAAAGCTTGATTTTGAAATTGTAAAAGAAAGTTTAGAAAAACACTCTGCAATATTTGGAAAACAAATTCCAATTTATAAAGGAAAAAAAATAACTCCTAGGTATATATGGAATCATTTCGGAGATAAACAAGTAACAAATATGTATTCAGAATCTGAAAAAAGGTATTTCTTTCATAATGCCTTTTCATTTTTTAAGAAAAAAACTTTAATTGAATCTCCTTTTGATGAGATTCATCCAGGTAAGGAAGATAGATTCTGGGTAAAAAACCTAATTGAAAACAATGGTTCATATCTTTATGACCCCAGACTACAAATAAACCATTTTTACACACAAGCAGGCGCAACTTGGAAAGGTATAGGATAGTATGAAAAAATTTGAAAAAAAATTTACTAAAAAAACAGATAAAATAAAGGAAGATATTTATAGAAAATATGAAATTCAACCTTCAAATAATATATGTCTGTTAATTAATGAGTTAATAAAATTAGATAAACATAAAGGTATATATCTAGAGCTAGGAACTTTTAGAGGTTCTACGTTATTATCATGTGCAGAAGCATGTATATCATTTAAACTTAATACAAACCTATTTGGTATTGACACTTTTGAAGGGTTTCCTAAAAATTTAGAGATTCATAAATATGATCACCCTAAACATTTTATAGAGTTGTATAAAAATAAATTGATAACAGAATCTCATTTTAAGAATGCTGCTGTAAGAACTAATGATTTCAATTTAATTAATCATCTTGAGACTGAATATTTTAAAGATATAGATAAAATATTTGATCGTGTAAAAAACTATAACAATGTTTCCTTAATTAAATCAGAAATAAAATATTCAGAAAACTTAATTACTGATCCTATCAAAGTCTTGTTTTTTGACTGTGACTTATATGATTCTTATATAGATGGATTAAATATTTTTTATGATAAAGTAATTTCAGGTGGATCAATCATATTTGATGAGTATTATAGCTATAAGTATCCTGGAGCTTTGCAGGCAGTTATTGATTTCTTTCAAGATAAAGAAGATACTCTAGTTAAGTATAAAACTCAAGAAGGTTTTGAGAGAGTTATGATATTAAAGAAATGAGACCATTTATTCATAATACTGCACATATTGAACAACCATCTCAAATTGGAGATAATACTAAAATTTGGCACTTCTGTCATATAATGCCTAATGCAGTTATTGGAGATAATTGTATTTTAGGACACAATGTATTTATTGGACCAAATGTAGTAATTGGTAACAATACTAAAATACAAAATAATGTATCAATTTTTGATGGTGTAATATCTAAAGATAATGTATTTATTGGGCCTTCCGTGGTATTTACAAATGTAATGAATCCAAGAAGTTTTATCGAAAGAAAAAAAGAATTCAAAGAGACATTAGTTGAGGAGGGGTGTTCAATAGGAGCAAACTCTACAATTATTTGTGGCAATAAACTTGGCAAATATTCATTTATTGGAGCAGGTTCGGTTGTTAACAGAGATATAAATGATTTTGAATTAGTTGTTGGAAATCCAATTCGTAACATAGGCTGGGTTAATATAGAGGGAGAAAAATTAAATTTTAGCAAAAAAAATACCATAGAATCAAATGGTAGAACATATAGCCTGGTTAATAACAAATTAAAAATAATTGAATGAAAAATTTTGCACTTATTGGAGCAGCTGGATATATAGCAAAAAGACATGTTGAGGCAATAAAAGATAATAAAGGCGAACTTATAATGATATCTGACCCAAATGATAATGTTGGATATATAGATAGGTTTTTCCCTGATTCGTTATTCTTCAAAGAAATAGAAAGATTTGATAGAGAGTTAAGCAGATACGATTACAAAAAGAAAAAAATTGATTATGTATCAATTTGCTCACCAAATTATCTTCATGACTCACATATTAGACTTGCCTTGAGAAATAATTGTAATGTAATATGTGAAAAGCCTTTAGTCTTAAAAACAGAACATTTAAAAATGTTATCAAAACTTGAAGAAAAATTTGACAGAAAAATTTATACTATTCTTCAGTTGAGACATCATGATGTTATTAAATCTTTAAAATCAGAGTTAAAAAAAACTAAATCAAGAAATATTGTAGATCTAGAATATATTACTCCTCGAGGCAAATGGTATGACTATTCATGGAAAGGTAATTTTGACAAATCTGGTGGAGTATTATTTAATATCGGGATTCACTTCTTTGATATGTTAATTTGGCTTTTTGGCCCTGTTGTTGAATATGAGTCAACAATTGAAAAAAAATCCGCTTACGGACTAATAAAACTTCAAAACGCAGACGTTAAGTTTAAACTAAGCATTCAGAAGAAAGATCTTCCGTATGATGAATGGAAGCCTTATAGAAATTTAGTAATTAATGGTGAAAAATTTGACTTTTCAGATGGTTTTACAGATCTGCATACTAAATCTTATAGTGAAATTTTGTTGGGTAATGGATATGGAATAAAAGATGTTTACCCTGCAATTCAATTAATTGAAAACATGTTAGACAATGGTTAAAGTCCTACATATTGTTGGAGCTAGACCTCAGTTCGTTAAGCTATCTCCTCTGTATAATTGTATGAAAAAAAATAATTTTAAACAGAAAATTCTTCATACAGGTCAACATTATGATCAAAATATGTCAAAAATTTTTTTTAGTAAGTTCAATATCCCAATGCCTGACTTTAATCTTAATATAAATCAACTAAATCATGGGGCTATGACAGGTAGAATGATTGAGATGATAGAGAAAATTTTAATTTTAGAAGATCTTGATTACATTATTGTCTATGGAGACACAAACTCAACCTTGGCAGGCTCTATTGCATCAAAAAAACTAAGAAAGAAAATTATTCATGTAGAGGCAGGAGTAAGAAATTATGATAAGTTTATGCCTGAAGAAATTAATCGAGTGCTTACTGATAGAATATCTGATTTACTGTTTTGTTCATCTTTGGAATCATATAATAATTTGGTTAAAGAAGGATATAAAAAATTAGACTGTAAATTTCATAATGTTGGGGATATAATGTTTGAAAATATTATTCGAGCTGATATTTCAAAATCAATATTAAAAAATTCAAACAAAATATTATTTACATGTCACAGGCAGAAAAATATTGAAAAAAATAGTTTAAAAAATATTATTGAAGCTATTAATGAACTTTCTACTAAATATGAAATAATCTTTCCAGCTCATCCATCAACTAAAAAAAGACTTGATGAATTTAATATAAGATGTAATTTCAAAATACTAAACCCAATTTCTCATGATGAAATTTTAAGACTAATTATGCAATCAAAATATGTAATCACCGATAGTGGAGGAATAGTAAAAGAAGCTTATTGGCTAAAGAAACCTAGTCTTAGTATTCTTAAAAGTCCAGTTTGGCCAGAATTAATAAACATTAATGCATCTATAAACTCTCAACCAATAAAACAAATGATTTTAGAATCTTTTAATAATCTTAAAAAGATAAAATCATTTAAAGAAAAAATATTTGGAGATGGTAGATCAAGCCAAAAAATGGTAAATATAATTTTAGAAGATTTTAATAACACAATTTCTCATGAAGATTAATAGGGAGAATTTGATTGTATATGTATCGTCAAGAAATAACTATGACATGCTTAAAGGAGAAGTATTAAAGAATATTAATCTTGAAAATTTTGAACTTATTAATGTAGATGATTGTTCAATTGAATCTGAGGTTTTAAAAGGTAAAAAAATTTGTAAAGAAAACAATATACAATTTATAGAGAATAAAGGAAGAGGAGTTCAATTGGCAACTCAAACTCTTATAGACTTTATAAATAAAAACAGGCCTGAATGTAAATGGATTATTTGTTTTCAACATGACAACTATCCTATTTCTAAATACTTTTTTGAGTCAATTTCAAAATATATTAGTTCTAAATCATTGGAAGAATTTGGCATAATAGGATTCAACAATCTAGATTTTGGGTCCTACACCTTACTTTCTTATTATAAGTACCTATTAGGTCTAAAGCCACTTGGTATGATAGGAATATTACACTTTTCAAAATACTATGGTAAGGGAGGTATGTGGCTTTGTCCAAGAAAGCAAAGAAAAACACTTAAAAACAAATTATGGAGGAAACCATTTATTGTTGAATTTCCGATGTGGGCATCAGTTGGGATAAATATTAATAAATGGAATAGTTGTGTTACCCCAACTGAAAATCATCATTTTCATTTGTGGCTTCCAGATATTGCTATGCAATTTAATAGTTCAGGATTCCCTTGTCTTATTTTACCAGATTTATACTGTTTTAACAACCAATATTTAAAGAAAAAGTATGGTATTGCAGTTAACTCGGCTGTATCTTCAAAAGAGGGAAATGATCATCATTTTGGTGAATATTCCAATTTTACATATTGGCAAGAAAAATGGGGCTGGGATTATAATAATCCAAGAAAAACAATTGATCTTAAAAAATATAAGGGTACTCTATTTGAAAAGTTTTATTATCATGATATAAATTTAGGACCATTAAAAAACGTAAAACTATGAGAGTATTAGTAACAGGATGTGCAGGATTAATCGGAAGTCATTTAGTTGACGATTTACTTGATTTAAATTATAATGTTGTTGGAGTTGATGATTTATCTTTTGGTAAAATGAGCAATCTAACTTTAGCTCAAAAATCCAAAAATTTTCAATTTGAAAAATTAGATGTTAAAGATATTTCAAAGTTAAATAAACAAAATCGAAAATTTGATATAGTCTACCACCTTGCCTCCATGAAAAAACCTATAGGTGGAATAATAAAATCTTCGAAAGTTATTCATGATAATTATCTTATGACTAGAGAAATTGTTGACTTCTCTAACTCAATTAATTCTTTTTTAATCTTTACCTCTACCTCAGATGTTTATGGAAATTCCAAGAAATTTTCAGAATCTGAAAAAATTACAATTGGACCTCCAACAAATGAAAGATACTCATACGCCATGTCAAAGTTAATTTCAGAACAGTATATATTCAATGAAATTCTTCAATCAAATCTAAAATCATGTGTTGTCAGGGTTTTTGGTTGTACATCTGAAAGAGCTAAATTAAGTTGGTCTGCTGGCCATGTACCAATTTTTATTTCAAATGCACTCAATAACAGAGAAATCACTATCCATGGAGATGGAAGCCAAACCAGATCAATCAGTTCAGCAAAGGATATTTCTTATGGATTATCTCAAATAAGTCAATATATGGACATATTAAATAATCAAATCTTGAACTTAGGAACAGATGAGCAGACATCTGTTAAAGAAGTGGCAGAGTATATTGTTAAGAAAGTTTCTTCTAATTCCAAAATAACATATATACCAAGAAAAGAAGTATTTGGAGACTATGAAGAAATAGTGAAAAGGTTTGCAAATATTGAGAAAGCAAAAAAGCTTTTAAATTTTAAGATTACTAAGAGTACTTATGAAGTCATTGATTCCATGATTAGAGATTTTAGTAATAAAGATTCTATTTATTATGCAATTTCAGATGATTAATCAATTAAACTTTTTATTTTCTAAACAAGAAAAATCTCAGGCAATAAGCCTTATAATATTCATAGTTATTGGCATGTTACTTGAAGTTTTTGGAATTGCTATTCTAATTCCCACAATCTCATTGTTGATTAATGAGGATTATTTGAGTGATAACAGTTTTTATATTAAATTATCTGAAACTCTTGAATCAATTGGAATTAGTAATCTTTTATACTTTTTTTTAGCTTTAATTTTTATAATTTTTTTATTAAAATCTATTTTTCAAGTGTTTATTACCTATAGACAAAAAAGAATCGTAACTAGCTTGAGTAAAAATGTGGGTAATAAATTGTATCATGGATATATATCTCAACCATATCTTTATTTTACAGAAAAAAATAGATCAAAAGTTATTCATATGATTCAGACAGAAATGATTCATTTTTTCAACTTTTTTGAGAGCTTTGTTGGACTAATTGCAGAAGTTTTTATCACATTAGGAATATATTTTTTAGTCCTTTATATTGAACCAAAAGGAACTTTAATTTTAACATTCTTCTACATAATTGCAAGTATATTATACTTTTCGTTGTTTCAGTCTAGATTAAAAAGATGGGGAGAGATTCGAATTAATTTAGATCATTCAATATCAAAACATATTTTAGAGAGTTTAGGTGGTATAAAAAATGTTATTATAAACAATTTAAGTGAAAATTTTATAGATTATTTTAATTCAAAAAATTTAAACAAGGCTAAATATAGCTCTTATCATTTAACTGCTGCTCAATTGCCAAGAATTTACTTTGAATTTGTAGCTGTAACTTCTATAATTTCATTTATAATATTACTAATTTATCTTGGAAATAGTAGTGAATCTCTAATTATAATTTTAACTGTTTTTGGAGCTGTTTCATTTAAGCTATTGCCTTCTGCTAACAAGATTATTAATTACTATCAAAGCCTTGGCTATTATAACAGTTCATTAAAAAATATTTATAATGAAATCAGCTCATTTAGATCAAATAATAATGATTCAACTAAAATAAATGAGAATTTTACAATTAAAAGTTCAATTGAAGTTAATAACATATCATTCTCTTACAATAAAAATAAAAAGCTATTAAATCAAATATCTTTTAAAATAAAAAAGGGAGAAATAATTGGAATTAAAGGTCCTAGTGGGTCTGGTAAAAGTACATTAATTGACATTTTTACAGGTTTAATTAAGCCAGATAAAGGTAATATTAAATGTGATGGCCAAGACATACATGATGACATAAAATCATGGCAATCAATAATTGGTTATGTTCCACAATCTGTATATTTAATTGATGATACTATAGAGAAGAACATAACACTTAACTTTTCTGGCATGCAAATAAATAAAACTAAAATTGATGAATGCTTAAAAAAACTAAATTTGTATAATTGGATTAAAAGTCACGAAGAGGGAATAAACTTAAATGTTGGAGAGGAAGGCACAAAAGTATCTGGTGGTCAAAAACAAAGAATAGGAATTGCATCTGCATTATATAAGGAGCCAAAAATTTTAATTCTTGATGAATCAACGAACTCCTTGGATATTAAAACTGAAAAAGAAGTAATGAATTCCTTAAATCAACTTGCCGGGAACATGACTATTATTGTTGTTTCACATAAACAATCAGTTTTAGATCAATGTGATAAAGTATTTACGATAAAAAATTAATATTAAAGTGAATACTATTTCTATAATATCTTCACCATTTCAACTCTTTAGTTTTAGCGAGCTAATTAAGCAAAAAAACATCAAAAATTATTTTCTTTTAGCTTTAGTTTACAATGACAACGAATCAATACAAATTAAAAATTTAGCCACGTCTCTAGAAATTAAGCTTTCAAAAATTATTTTTGGTAAAAAAGTATTTCAATATTTTTTAATAAGAAAATTAGTTAGAAAGTTTAAGAATATAGATTTGATTGTAATAGGTAATTTTTTTTCAGACCCACATTTGCTTTTTGCTAATGAAAAAAAAGATACTGATATCATATTTTTAGATGATGGGTTAAACTCAAGATTCATTATTAACGCAATAGAAAAAACAAAAAAATACCCTTTTTTTAAGCTTTTATTCATAAAAATTTTCAAATTTAATTTAGATTATCCACAAAAGTTTTCAATTTTTACAATGTTTGATCTAGATTCGAATAATTCTGATATTCAAATTGAAAAGAATAAACTACTAAACACCAAACAAAAAATAAAAGACTTAAACTTTAAGGAAATTACTATATTAATAGGACAACCATTTATTGAATTATCTATTTTAAATAAAAAATTTTATTTTAAGCTTTTAAATAGTATTAAAAAACTATATCCAAATTTTTTATATGTCCCAAGCAGAAAGGAAAATGACAAAATACTTGAGAATATGAAAAAAAATATTAATGTTAATATTCTAAGGACTGATATGAATATTGAACATTATTTACTAAAAAATAAAATTATTCCAAAAAGGATAATAGGATTTACATCAACGGCATTAGTGTCATTAGATAAAATATTCAATAAAGAACAGAATTATATTGAAATCAAATCAATAAGAATAAACGATGAAATTATTGAGAAGAATAGACCTAAATTTGGAATGAATTATTCTTTTGATAAACATTATAAATTATTAAATGATTTTAAAATTAAATCATTAAAAATTTAAAAAAATTAGTTTGACAATTAACAAAGTACATAACTTAATAACTTCTTATTAGAAAATCTAAATTAAAAATTATAAAATGGTTCTTATTGATTCAGTATACATACATGAAGGAGGGGGTAAGAACATACTAGAAAACTTATGCACAAAAATTTATGATAATGGTCTTGAAAAAAATTTTTTCTTTTTATTCGATTCAAGATATACATCAAAACTGAAAATTAGAAACTCTCATAAGATTAATTCATCTGAAATTAATAGATTAAAGTTCTATAAGAAAAATAAATTTAAATTTCAAAGATTTATATGCATGAGTAATGTTCCACCTCCAGTTCATTTGAATAAACCTGTTGACATTTATTTTCATAATGATTTGCTTCTAAATCCTTTTAGGAATAACCTAACACTGTTAGATAAACTCAAACTTTTTGTTAAGAAACATTATATTAAATATATAAATAGTAAAAAATATAGTTGGAATGTACAAACAGCATTAATGAAAAAAAGACTCATAAACTCATACAGTATTAATGAAAAAAATATCAACATATATCCAATTTTTACTAATTATAAATCACAAAAATTAGACAAAGACCCTAGAAAATTCTTATATGTTTCGAACTTCTCAAAACACAAAAATCATTTGTTGCTTTTTAAAGCATTCAAAATTGTTGCAAATAAAATAAATTATAAAATACATCTGGATTTAACACTTCCAAATGAAGTATTCTACAATTCTTTTTATAATAAAGAATCTTACAGTAAGAATTTGGAGATTAACAATTATGGTATTTTGAACAAGTCCGAATTATCAAAATTATATTCAAAATCAAATTTCTTAATTTTTCCCTCATTAAATGAAAGCTTTGGCCTTCCTCTAATCGAGGCAACATTTAATGATTGTTATATTATTTCTTCAAATAAAGATTATGTTTTTGAAATCATTAAACCAACACTTACATTTAACCCACTTTGCGCTGAAAGTATTGCCTCAGCAATTTTTGAAGCTCTCAATTCAAGTTCATTAATAAAAAGTGAAGTCATAATTGAAAATAAAATTGATACTTTTGTAAAATATTTATTATCACATGTTTAAAAATAAATGTTTATTAATTACAGGCGGTACTGGATCTTTTGGAAACGCAGTGCTTAAAAAATTTGCTGATTCTAACATTAATGAAATAAGAATTTTTTCTAGAGATGAAAAAAAGCAAGACGACATGCGTCGTAAGCTTCAAAACAATAAAATAAAGTATTTTATCGGTGACGTAAGAGATGAGAGTAGTATTGATATTGCTATGAATGGTGCAGATTTTGTTTTTCATGCAGCTGCATTAAAACAAGTACCATCATGTGAGTTTTATCCAATGGAGGCAGTAAAAACAAATATAATAGGAACTGAGAATATGCTTAACTCTGCAATTAGAAACAATGTAGAAAAAGTTATATGTTTAAGCACTGATAAAGCTGTTTATCCAATTAATGCAATGGGTGTATCAAAGTCTTTAATGGAGAAAGTTTTTGTCGCAAAATCAAGAATTAATTCAAAAACTAAAATTATAGGTACAAGGTATGGTAATGTAATGGCCTCAAGAGGATCTGTTATTCCTCTATTTTATGATCAAATAAAAAATAATAGTTCAATTACAATTACTGATCCTAACATGACTAGGTTCATGATGACTCTTCAAAATGCTGTTGACCTTGTTTTATATGCTTTTAAAAACGGAGAAACTGGAGATATATTTGTACAAAAAGCACCATCTACTACAATAGGAGAACTCGCAGATACAATGAAAAGTATTTTTAATTCTGAATCAAAAATTAAGAAGATTGGAATTAGACATGGTGAAAAGATTCATGAGACTCTTCTTTCTAGAGAAGAAAAATTAGTATCTGAAGACCTTGGAGATTATTATAGAATTCCTGCTGATAACAGAGATTTGAATTATGAAAAATATTTCTCTGAAGGAGTTAATGTGCCTGTCTCTGAGGAGTTTAACTCTTTCAACACTAGAAGGCTAGAGAATCAAGAATTAATTAATCTTTTAGCTTCAATAGGCTATAAATAATGAAAATTTTAATTCTTGGGGCTGATGGAATGATTGGACATAAGATTGCCCAATCATTAAATAATGATTTTGAGTTAATATTGAGTTCAAGAAAGAATATTTCCCCAAGTTCAATTGGAATTAAAGATGGGAACATGTTATTACATGATCTAACAAACAACAGTATAGATTCATTTCTAAATAAAACTTTTCCTGATTTAATTATTAATTGTGCTGGCATTACGACAAGAAGGGGAATTGAAGACAACATTCAAAACACAATATTTTTAAATTCGCACCTTCCACATAAACTTGATAACTGGGCTAATTTAAACTCCAAAAAACTTATACATTTTAGTACAGATTGTGTTTTTAGTGGAAATAGGGGTGACTACCTTGATAATGACTTTGCTGATGCAGAAGATATTTATGGAAAGACAAAGGCTGCTGGAGAAGTCAACACTCCTAATACTCTAACTTTAAGATGCTCAATGATAGGTAGAGAACTTTATAATTTTACTGAATTATTTGAATGGTTAGTAGAAAATAAAAATAAAAATATTGATGGTTACAGTAAAGTATTATATTCCGGAATCACTACTGTCAGAATGGGAAAAATAATCAGCAAAATCATAAAACAGAATTTTAATTTAACGGGAATTTACAATATATCTTCGATTCCTATTTCTAAATTTCAGCTACTTCATAAACTTTCAAATGCTTTTGACCTTAATGTAGATATTACGGAAAACAAAAATATTAAGTCTAATAAAGTTTTAATTTCAAAAAAATTTACTGAAATTACAGGTATAAAAACTCCAGATTGGGATGATTTAATAACTGAATTTGTGGAGGACTGTGAGAGAAATAAAAGTCTTTATAAAAATTAATTATTATGAAAACTAAAGTGATGACAATAGTCGGTACCAGACCTGAAATTATAAAATTGAGCAGGACTATAAATGAATTAGATAAATTCACAGATCACATTTTAGTTCATACTGGCCAAAATTATGATTATGAACTTAATGAGATATTTTTTAAAGATCTTAAGATTAGAAAACCTGATTATTTTTTAAATGCTGTAGGAAATAGTACAGCAGAAACTATATCTAAAATTATTTTTGAATCAGATAAAATTATTGAGTCTAAAAATCCAGATGCAGTTCTATTATATGGAGATACAAACTCATGTTTATCAGTAATATCAGCAAAAAGAAAACAGGTTCCTATTTTTCATATGGAGGCAGGGAATAGATGTTTTGACTCAAGAGTTCCAGAAGAAATTAATAGAAAAATAGTTGACCATCTTAGTGATATAAACATGCCTTTAACTGAGCATGCAAGACAATACCTTATTTCAGAAGGAATCGCGCCTAATACTATTATAAAAGTAGGCTCATGTATGAAAGAAATTTTAGGTTTTTATTCTAAAGAAATAACATCTAGTAATATAATGAATGAATTAGGTTTAAAAGACAAAGAATATTTTTTAGTTTCTGCACACAGAGAAGAAAATGTTGATTACGAGAAGAACCTCAACTCTATGCTTGTCTCACTCAATGCAATAGCAGAAAAACATAAATTACCAATAATTGTGTCTACTCATCCAAGAACAAAAAATAGAATTGATAAATTGAAAGATAAGGTTAAGCCAAACAAACTAATAAGATTTATTAAACCCCTTGGATTCTTCGACTATATAAATTTGCAGAAATTTTCAAAATGTGTAATTTCTGATAGTGGAACTATAACTGAAGAGTCCTCTATATTAAAGTTTCCAGCTATAATGATTAGACAAGCTCATGAAAGACCAGAGGGAATGGATAAAGGTACTCTGATAATGTCTGGCTTAGAAAAAGATCGTATTTTGGAGTCTATAGAGGTTGTTGTAAAACAATATGATGATGAAATTATTCCTGAGATTATTGATGACTACAATGTTGAAAATGTATCTTCTAAAGTTGTAAAAATTATTTTGTCATATATAGACTATGTAAATAATACCACTTGGAGAAAGGATTTCTCAATAAAATCTAATTAAAAATTAAGTTGAGAATACTAGTAATATCTCAATATTTTTATCCTGAGAATTTTAGGATAAATGATTTATGCCTTGGCTTAAAGAATAATGGGCATACTATTACTGTTCTTACTGCTAAACCAAATTATCCCAAAGGAAGATTTTTTTCAGGATATACTTTTTTTAATAAGTCTACGGAAGTATATAAAGGAATTAAGGTTTATAGATCGCCTATCATTCCTAGAGGCAACGGTAATGGTTTCAATTTATTTTTGAATTATATATCGTTTGTAATCTTTGGGTTTTTTAAATTGTTATTAATTAAAGATAAATTTGATAAAATTTTTGTTTATGCTCCTTCTCCAATAACAGTTGGCTATCTAGGAATAGCAGCCTCTTTTATATTTAGGGCTAAACCATATTTATGGGTACATGATTTATGGCCAGAGTCAGTTAAAGATGCAGGGGGAATAAATAATAAGTTTTTATTGTATTTAGTTGGCCTAATGACAAAATCCATTTATTATTTTTATGATAATATATTGGTTCAATCACCTAGTTTTAAAGATTACTTATCAAATCAAGGAGTAAGTGAATCTAAAATTATTTTTTATCCTTATTATGCAGAAAATTTTTATAAAGTTGTAAAGGAAAATTCTAAAATTAAATCTCAGTTTGGAAAAGGATTAAAAATTGTATTCGCAGGAAATATTGGTGTTGCACAAAGCTTTG
>MDTG01103025.1_pt1 | contig 18259 bp, 14 predicted proteins | sample 811421 | NCBI WGS metagenome assembly MDTG01 (sample SAMN05326645, study PRJNA326480) | marine metagenome | isolation source: seawater | place: Pacific Ocean: South East | collected 2011 | reverse complement strand
TCCGCTCGGGCGCCGACAGCTCATCCGCCGCATCTATTTCGACCTCATCGGACTGCCTCCTACGCCAGCCGAGATCGAGTCCTTCGTGAGGAACGATGATCCTCAGGCCTACCAGAGGATCATCGATGAGCTCCTCGCCAGACCCGGATACGGGGAGCGCTGGGGGAGGCACTGGCTGGACCTTTCGAGGTTCGCGGAAAGCCACGGATTCGAACATGACTACGACCGCAAGTTCGCCTTCCACTTCCGCGACTTTGTCATCCGCGCCCTCAATGCCGACATGCCCTACGACCAGTTCGTGAAGTGGCAGATCGCCGGAGATGAACTAGCCCCGGACGACCCCGAGGCGATGGCTGCCACCGGCTTCCTGGGAGCGGGTGTTTACCCGACGCAGATCACATTGAGCGAAGCCGAGCGAATTCGGTTCGATGCCACGGACGACATGCTCTCTACCATGGGGTCTGCCATGCTCGCCACTACCATCGGATGTGCCCGCTGCCATGATCACAAGTATGATCCGATCCCGACCCGGGACTACTATGAGCTCCTGAGCGCCTTTACCCAGACAGTCCGCAGCGAGATAGAGATACAGACGAAAACACCAAGCGCGGCTGCGCTGAAACAGTACGAGCAAGACCTCGGGAAACTGGAGTCCGAGGCGGAAACCTACCGCACGAAGCACGCTCCCGGGAAGTTGCAGAGCTGGCTGGCTGCTAATCGCAAACGGGAACGCACCAAGCCCAGCTCCCCTTGGACCGTCCTCGTGGCCGAGCCTCTCATTTCGAAAGGTGGGACGACGTTCGAGCGGCAACCCGACGGCTCCTACCTCGCTGGGGGGCCCAATCCCTCCAGCGACATATACACCTTTGTTACTACTTCCCCGCTCGCAAACCTGCGAGCGCTGCGCGTTGAAGCACTCGCCCATGAGTCCATGAAGCGCGGAGGACCCGGGCGAGCTGGCAACGGAAACATCGGACTCTCCCACGTCGAGGTCACTGCCGGAACCATGCCCCTCAAGCTGGCGAATCCACGAGCTACCTTCAACCAGTCTGATCATCTCCACGTGCGGCAGGTAATCGATGGAAACAGCAGGACAGGATGGGCAGTCGATCCACAGGTAGGAAAGGACCACGCCGCCGTTTTTGAGATTACCAACCCACACCCAGTCCCGGGGTTCAACAAACGTCTAACGGTGAAACTTCACTTCAACGTCAACAGGCAGCACAACATCGGGCGCCTCCGTCTCTCGGTAAGCTCTACACCCGCTGCCCAGCTTCCTCTTACTGAAGGGCAGGTGAATCCTGCCGAGGTTGCCCGTCGTAAGCTGCTGACCCTCGACCGTGAGCTCGAGGGTCAGGCCCGGGGCGCCGACCTCGAACGCATGACTGAACTCTACCTCCAGCTCGATCCAGAGTGGATCGCCCTCAGAAGTCGAATCAACGCTCTTACCTCGAGCCGCCCTCAGGGCAGGAAGGAGAAAGTCATGGTGTGCAGTGAGGGCTTCAAACCCATGCGCCACCACACCAACAGCGGGAAGGTTGCCGATTTCTACAAGGAGAGCTACTACCTCATCCGGGGGGACCCAGCCCAGAAAGACGGCGAGGCACCCCAGGACTTCCTGAAGGTCCTCATGCGCAACGCATCCACGGCCAGGAATTGGATTGTTCCCAGGCCGGATGATTCCCGGACCTCCCGGAAGCGCAGTGGGGTCGCCGCGTGGATAACCGACGTGGACAACGGCGCCGGACATCTGCTGGCCCGCGTAATCGTAAACCGGCTGTGGCAGCACCATTTCGGTCGAGGGATCGTGGAGTCAGTGAACGACTTCGGCTTCCAGGGGCAAAAGCCGACTCACCCTGAATTGCTCGACTACCTCGCCCGCGACCTCATCAAGAACGGATGGAGACTCAAGCGCATGCACCGGAAAATAATGCTCAGTGATGCCTACCGGATGAGTGCCCGGGACGCCAATGGCAATGTCAGCAGGGATCCCACCAACCGCTACTGGTGGAAACGTGATCCGCGGCGCCTCGAGGCCGAAATTATCCGCGATAATGCCCTCGCCGTGAGCGGACTTCTCGATCGCCAGATGTTTGGCCCGGGAACCCTCGACCAAGGCATGAAACGCCGCAGTATCTACTTCTTCGTCAAGCGGAGCAGGCTTGTTCCGATGATGCAGCTCTTTGACTGGCCCGATACGATGACGAGCCAGGGTCGCCGGGCGATCACTACCACGTCCTCTCAGGCTCTCGTCTTTATGAACAGCCCACAGGTCCGGGAAATGGCAAGGCACTTCGCCAAGTCCGTCCTCACGGAAAGCGATCCGGTCGGCAGCGCGGTCTACCGGGCCCATGGCGCGCCTCCCACCGACGGACAGCGCCGCCTGATACTCACATTCCTGAACGAACAGGTTGCGAGCTACGGCGGAAGCAAGGAGCCCGCCATGGTAGATTTTTGCCACGCCTTGCTCGCAGCCAACGAAATGATCTACGTGGAGTAACCATCATGCACTGCAACCGAATCGAAGAAGCCTGGACCAGGCGTGAACTTCTTGCCAAGGCTGGGGGCGGCCTTGGCGCGCTTGCCCTCGCCTCCCTTCTCCACGAGCAGGGAAACGCCGCCGTCGAAATAGGTGATAACCCGCTGGGTGCCCGCAGGGCACATTTTGAGGGTAAGGCCAAGCATGTCATCTGGCTCTTCATCAATGGGGGACCATCCCACGTCGACACCTGGGACTACAAACCCGAGCTCGTCAGGAGGGATGGCCTGAAACTGGACGGCTTCGATCCTACCACCGGATTTTTTGAGAATGCGGTCGGCCCCCTCATGAAGTCCCCGTTCGAATTCAAGCAACACGGCCAGAGCGGGGCCTGGGCCTCCTCCCTTTTTCCCAACCTGTCCCGCCATGTGGACAAGATGGCCTTCGTAAAGTCGTTCCACACCCAGAGTAACAACCATAGTCCCGCCCTCTTCATGGCCAACACCGGGGTCACCCGCATGGGCCACCCCTGCGTCGGCAGCTGGGTCTCCTACGCTCTCGGGACCGAAAATGCTAATCTTCCTGCTTTCATGGTCATGAGCGACCCCAAGGGTCGCGGACTGCCGAAGGGCCATGCAGCCAACTGGGGTAACGGTTTCCTCCCGGGAGCATTTCAGGGAACATGGATCAATACGAAGGGGGACCCTATTCCCAACCTGAAGCGGGTTTCCGGCCTCAGCGACCAGCAACAACGCGACCAGCTCCGGTTCCTGCGCGAAATGAACCAAGCCCACCGCCAGAGAATCGATGCCGACCGCGAACTGACTGCGCGCATCAAGAGCTTCGAACTCGCCTATCGGATGCAGCAGGAAGCTCCGGAGTGCGTAGACGTTGACTCCGAACCCGGACACATAAGGAAGCTTTACGGACTTGATGATGGAAAGTGCAGCCACTTCGCTCGCCAGTGCCTGATGGCCCGGCGCATGATCGAACGCGGAGTTCGCTATGTCCAAATCTACTCTGGCGGTATGGAGAACCAGCGCAGCTGGGACGGCCACAACGACATCGTGGGCAACCATACCGGGTTTGCAGGCGAGACCGACAGACCGATTGCGGGACTCCTTCAGGACCTGGAGGAGCGCGGGCTGCTCGAGGAAACCCTCGTTATCTGGGGCGGGGAGTTCGGACGACTTCCAGTCGCCCAGAAAAGCCAGAAGCCGGGCCGGGATCATAACCCTCACGCCGGATGCTTCTGGTTTGCCGGAGGCGGCGTAAAAGGTGGCTCCTCCCTCGGGGAAACTGACGAAATCGGGCAGCGTGCGGCGGTCGACAAGGTCGAGATCCATGATCTCCACGCCACGATCCTGCACCTTCTCGGGCTCGATCACAAGAAGCTCACTTTCAAGCACAGTGGCCGCCGGTTCCGCCTGACCGATGTAGCAGGACGGGTCCTTCACAAGATAATCGCCTGAAGAGGCCAGCAGCTGTTTTCCTTTGGCGATACCGACAATCTGACCGGATAAATCCCCTTTCTGGTATAGAATTCACCAGCTTAAGCCTGTTCCTCCCTTGAAATTGGCCAGATATTAGGGCTTTGTACTGCCTCCTGCACGTTTGCGCACACCGTCTCTCACCATGAGCATCCATGCCCGACTCAACCCGGAGGCCCAGGCCAACCTGGAAGCCCAGCGCAGAGCTTCGGTCATCACCAGCATGATCATCGCGGTTCTTTCCGTGGTTCTGGCTGTCCTGATTCTGTTCTTCATTCTCATCCCCTCACTCATCGTGAAATCGCCCACGATCGTGGCCTACACTGCGGGATCGGAGGAAGAGGACCCTCTGCAGCAGAAGAGAATTACCCGGGAAGTGACTCCCAAGCCCAATGCCCCCTCGTCCGCGATGGCCAAGGTCATGGCTGCAGTCACGCCCTCTCCTACGGCTGTTCCGGTCCCCGAAATCGAAGCGGTTCCAGCCCTCACCTATGGATTCCGTGATGACATCGGCCAGGGCTGGGGCACTGGCGGGAACGGCGGAGGTGGTGGTTTCGGTCGTATCCCGGCCGCCATGCGAAAGCGTTGTTCCAAGATCGACCGCCTGCGCCGTCTCAAACAAAGTGGTGGGACGCGGGAATGCGAGGAAGCAGTTGTCTCCGCCCTGCGCTGGTTCAAGAAGGTCCAGCGCCCCGACGGTTCCTGGGGCGGAAGCCACCAGGTAGCCCAGACCGGGCTGGTTCTCCTTGCTTATCTCGGCCACTGCGAAACACCACTCTCCGAGGAGTTCGGTGACGCTGTCACCAACGGGATGGTCTACCTCATCGAGAACAGCGTGAAGAACAAGGGACGTCTCTGCACCAATCGCGGCGATAAGCACTACGTCTACGAGCATGGAATTGCGACCTACGCGCTCGCGGAAGCCTACATGTTCTGCCGGGTGCTTGGCCTCAATATTCCAAACCTGAAGCAGTCAGTACAACTCGGTGTGCAATGGATCATTGACAACCAGAATTCCTCAGGAGGCTGGGAGTACGGTTTTGACGAGGGGAGCCGCGGAGGGGACATGTCGATAACGGCCTGGCAACTGCAGGCCCTGAAGGCTGGTTACCATTCCCGCCTCGAATTCCGTAACCTGCGCGAGTGCATCAGTAAGGCACTCACCTACTGTGAAGGCCGCCAGAACAGTAATGGGGGCTTCGGCTACACCGGGACCAGTCCCGTGGGAGGAGGCCACTTCACCCTCACCGGCGCAGGGGTCCTGTGCTTTCAACAGCACAAGGGGACCAACCACCAGGCTGCGCGCAAGGGAATGGACTACATTGACCGCCATGCCCGTATTAACTACCAGTCCGGACCCTGTAATCTGTACGAACACTACTATGTGAGCCAGGCAGCTATCAATCACGGCGGCCAAAGCTGGCTCAAGTATAACGACAAGTTCCGGGATACCCTCCTGAGCGGACAACAGCCGGACGGGCATTTCCGCTCTCCTCCCAGTCCCGGCCCAGGCAGCAAGAACGACCCGGTCTACCACACCGCCCTCGCCACTCTCATGCTGGAGGTTTACTACCGCTTCCTTCCGGGAACAGGATTCGGACTGTAGGGTAAAACTACCGCGATTGCCACCCTCTGGCGTTAGCCTCGCACCTTCATGCAGAGACAGGGAACCATTCTCGGCCTGGCCTTCTCCCTCCTCGCCTTCTCCTCTTGCGAGGATCGGCAGGTGAGTGACGAGCAAACCGCTCCGGTCGCTGATTCCCCCTCGGAACGCCTTTACCTCAATCTGCCCACTGAGTTGCCCGAGGGGTGGGAACTCGAGCCTGGCGCGCAGAGTCCGCGGGTAGCCACCTACCGGATTTCCGCACCGGGTGATCCTGGCACTGCGACGGCGATGGCCATAACCCGCTTCCCCGGTTCCGTGGGGGGCCTCCTTGCTAACGTCAATCGCTGGCTCGAAGAAACCGGTCTGGCACCTCTCGAAGCCGACGGTCTGGAGGGCGCCATCGAGAAACGTCCGCTGGGCCAATACCAGCTCCACCTCGTTGTCGCTCTCGGGGAAGAGCAATCCACCCTGGGGGCAATCCTTCCTCTGCCGGACCATACCTGGTTCCTGAAACTCTCTGGCAGTACCAAAATTGTATCCAGCCAGCAGGACGCCTTTCGCACCTTCGTGGGTAAGCTTTCCCTCGGACCTTCTCCCCTACAACTACCCCCACCTCCTCCGAGGCCAACCCTTTCCTTCACCAAGCCCGCCCGGTGGAGGCAGGGAAAAGCCAGTGTGGCCCGGTTAGCCAGCTTTCGGATGGGAGAACCCGATGGCCCCGAGGCCCAGATGGCTATCATTCCCCTCCGGGGCTCCGGGGGACCCGAAGTATCCTTCGTAAACCAATGGCGCACGCTAGTGGGACTTGAAGCAGTGACTGAGGACGAACTGCCGGAACTACTGGAAGAGCATGAGTTCGGCTCCGCAACCTACCGGCTCGCTGACTTCACCGGTAAAGCTACTGAGGCCGGCGAAAGTCCCAGGCGTATCCTGGTTGCCTATACACGCGAGCAGGGAATTACCTGGTTCTTCAAGATGATTGGTCATGCGCCGGTTGTGGAAGCCGAGAAACCCGTCCTGCTCGATTTCCTCCGGCAACTCCAATACTCCGATCCAACCGGAGTTCCCGGAACCTCCCCGGCATCCCGCTAGCAGTCCGGCCGGATCCAGGCAAAACTTTCAATCCACCACGTATTCGCCCTTCGATTGATGGGGAACAAGTGGCCACGAATCACTACGGAAGGGATACGCTGGCAACTCACGGGCATTCATGAGGCCTCCCACCGGGAGGTTCGACCACCCATACCGCACTGCTACCGGGCTGGCTACAGCCTCGGACCACACCTCAACCGTCTCCTTGTTCACCCGCGCCCGGGCGTGATGAAACTCCCGATCTTCTCCCGCCACGTAGAAGCCAACCTCGACGTCCTTATCAAGACGCAACCCGCGGGCCGTGCCGTCCCTGAAGGAGACGGTGATCTTTGTTCCTGTCACCACGGCTTCCTTGAAAACCGGGCCCCTCCACTCCAGCGCTTTCTGGGAGCCGCGGCCCTTCACCCCGTAGACCTCCGCAAGCGCCCAGCGAGCTGTCCGCTCTCCCACCGGCTGCTTACGCCCCGGATGGATACTCCCGTTCGAGTTTGTATCGAAAGTCACGATTAGGCCTGTGCGGTCATGGGCTTCCCACGTCCGATGCTGTACTTCGCGTATGATATTGGTGTGATGGTTCATGTCGTAGGTCATACTGCGACGATTGCTCCATCCCGCAATCTGGATCAGGCCGATCGGAAGATCTGGATTCCCGAAGGCCTTCCGCCAGTCGCCAATCACCGCTGGATAAGTCCTCGGAAATGGTTTCCAGCTTTCGCCAAACGAGTTGTTCTCTCCCTGGTAGAAAAGAGCGCCCCGCACCGTGGCCCTCGCGATCGGCAACAGGACGCCGTGGTACATTCCCGCCGGCTGGCGCTTGGTTCGCGGGTCGGTGTAATTCGATGGGTTTGGTCGCCCGGGGCCCCGTTCTCCTCTTGCTTCTGCCTCTTTCCTCGTTTTCTCCCAGGCTGCCATGTCAGAGGCCATGCGCTCCCGGGCTCCCTGTTCTCCTCCTCCTTCCTCCCACTGCATCACGGCCTGCTCGAACTGCTCAAAGTAGGTCTTCATCTCCGCGATGGGCCGCAAAGTCTCCAGAGAAACCCAGTGCTGTGCCATTGTCCCACCCCACGAAGTGTCGACCAACCCAATCGGAACCCCCAGCCTTCGCTGCAGCCGCCTTGCGAAGTAGTAGCCCACCGCGGTACAGTTCTCAACCTCCTCCGGTATCGCCCGCCTCCACCGCCCCTCGCTACCCTTTGGATTACCCAACGGGAAGTCATCCCTTGGGACATCGCTTGCTATCTTTGGTAAACGGAGAAAACGAATCTCCGGGGAGTCTGCCGAGTCAATTTCAAGATCCGCCTCCCGGCTTCCGCGCAAGCTCCATTCCATGTTGCTTTGCCCACCACAGACCCACACCTCCCCAACGAGGACATCCTTGACCGTGAGAGTGGTCGAGCCATCACTCACCAGAAGGACTGAGCCCTTTGAGCTGGGCCTCAGGGCATCCAGCTGCAGGAGCCAGGTGCCCCCATCTCCTGCCACTGTTTCCTTTTCCTGACCATCAAAGACTACCGTGACTTTATCTCCCGCTGCCGCCCAGCCCCACAACGAGACGGGCTTTCCAGCCTGCAGGACCATGTGATCTCCAAAGAAATTCGGCAGACGTAAACCAGCCCGGGTGGGCTCATGCAGGAAAGCAAGGAGCAACAGGGCAAAGAGCAACTTCATAAGGCCATTCAGCGCCTCTGGCCCCAGGTGTCAAATCCCAAGGGATACATCCGGATCCCCTTTACCCACGCGGGGGCTTCAGGCCGTCCTTCCACAACCTTCCAGTCCCGGCGTATCCGGGCAAAAATCCATGGGGACTCGATCCTGCCTGGCCCCGGGGCAGGGTCCCACCCCATGCCTGCAAGACGAGCTTCCTCCACCCCGGGAAACACGAAAATCCCACGGAGAGGTCCCAAGACCGCCCCCCCTTCCAACAAACCCCTTGGCCTGAAGGCCATTTCGCGGTTTTCTGCCGCAGTGAGTACAGCAGTTGTCACGGGAGCAGGATCCGGCATCGGCCGCGCTATTGCCGGGGAACTCGCCCGGCAAGGCCATGAGATCGTCATCGTGGAGATCGATGAAAAGGCTGGGCGTGCAAGCTCCGAGGCCATCAGAGAGGCTGGCGGCAGGGCTCGGTTGGTGCCCTGCGATCTGGCGCAGACCGAATCCGTTCGGGAGGCCTACAATCAGATCGAGGCCATCGATATTCTTATTAACAACGCCGGAATTGCCTCGGTGGGCAATGTAGAAGAATGCACCCCGGGGGAACTGGACCGCGTCTACGACGTAAACGTAAAGGGCATGTATCATTCTCTCCACTTTGCCATTCCAAAACTGATTGCCGCGGGGGGAGGATCCGTGGTCAACCTTGCCTCCATCGCCTCTTATCTCGGGATTTCTGACCGCTTTGCCTACTCCATGTCCAAGGGAGCCGTCCTCAGCATGACGATGTCAATTGCTCGTGACTACATCGACAAGGGCATTCGCTGTAACTGTGTCTGTCCCGGCCGCGTCCACACTCCCTTCGTAGACGGTTACCTGGCTAAGAATTACCCCGAGCACGAGCGGGACACAATGTTCCGAACCCTGAGCGAATTCCAGCCTATCGGACGCATGGGCACGCCCGGGGAAATCGCCGGACTGGTTGCTTACCTCGTCTCCAGCCAGGCGGCGTTCATAACTGGGAGCGCCTTCGAAATTGACGGTGGCGTAACCAATCTCCGTTAGGAATCCCTTGTCCTTTCACTATCCACTCCGGACCATGATATCATTATCCCACGCGGAAGAATCTGCAGGCCGGGAGCAGCTGTAATCTCCGCTTCCGGCCGGGCCCTGACATTTTTCCCGAAAATCCAACCTTGCTTCCAGTAACTTTGCATTGCTCAACCCTCCTGACGCATTCTCATCCCTTCACTGCCTTCTCATGAAACTCACTCGCTTCCTAAAAAACGGCCAGCCCACCCCGGGCCTCTTTCTCGACGATGAAACCATCATGGACGCTTCTGCCTTCGGCGAGGATTGGAACGAATCTTTCTTCAGTAATAACGGGCTGGACCGGCTCAGGGAATGGCTTGAGCAAAAGGGCGGGAGCGCACCTGGCTTGGAAGCCTCGGAAGTTACCCTTGCCCCGGCCGTCGCTCGCCCCTCCAAGCTTATATGTATCGGCCTGAATTATGCTGCCCACGCCGCAGAAGGTGGACTCGAACCACCTGCTGAACCTGTCCTCTTCTCCAAGGCTACTTCGGCCTGGAGCGGACCCAATGACGACCTTCTGATTCCTCGTAGTTCAGCCAAGACCGACTGGGAGGTCGAACTCGCTTTCGTAATCGGAAAACACTCCAAATACGTTGCAGAGGAAGACGCCATGGATCACATCGCAGGATTTGCAGTTCACAACGATTACTCCGAGCGCGCATGGCAGCTGGAGGGGACGGGCCAGTGGGTGAAAGGTAAGTCGGCCGACACTTTTGCTCCCTTCGGACCCTACCTTGCCACTCCTGATGAAGTTCCTGACCCCGGCAACCTGCGTCTCTGGCTCAAACGTAACGGCGAGATCCTACAGGACAGCAATACCAACGATCTTATCTTCTCCATTCCCCACCTCGTGGCCTATGTGAGCGGGTTCATGTCGCTTTTGCCCGGGGATGTTATCTCCACCGGGACCCCCGCCGGCGTGGGAATCGGCTTCGACCCTCCCCGGTTCGTCGAGGAGGGGGACGTCTTCGAACTGGGCGTCGACGGACTCGGCCGGCAGCGACAGACCGCCGTAAGGGAACCCTGAAGCTCAAGTGCCTTGAAGATCACCGGCTTCAGAACCCACGACGTTCGCTTCCAGACCTCCGCCCAGCTGGACGGCTCGGACGCGATGAATCCCGATCCCGATTACTCGGCCGCCTACGTCGTCCTGGAAACTGATGAGGGGCACGAGGGGCACGGGCTGACCTTCACTCTAGGCCGTGGGAATGAACTGTGCGTAGCGGGCATCCAATCTCTCGCGCCCCGGCTGGTGGGAGCTTCCCTCGAAGATATTACCTCCGACATGGGCGCTTTCTGGCGTCACCTCACCGGTGACTCCCAACTGCGCTGGATTGGCCCGGACAAGGGCGTGATCCACCTCGCAACAGGCGCGGTTGTAAATGCAGTCTGGGACCTCTGGGGGCGCAGGGCCCGCAAGCCGGTCTGGGAGCTCTTGGCCGGCATGAGTCCCGAAGAGATTGTTCGCTGCATCGACTTCCGTTATCTCACCAACGCCCTGACTCCCGAGGAAGCCTGCAGAATCCTCGAACGCGCTCAGCGCGGCCGGACAGAACGCCTCGCTCAGCTTAAGTCCCAGGGCTACCCGGCCTATACCACCTCGGCTGGCTGGCTGGGCTACTCCGACGACAAGCTGCGCAAGCTGTGCGAGGAGGCTGTCGCGGCCGGATGGACCCACCTCAAGCTGAAAGTCGGCGCAGATCTTGAGGACGACATCCGTCGCCTGCGCACCGTTCGAGAAGTGGTGGGTGATAAAGTCACCCTCATGGTTGATGCTAATCAGGTGTGGGAGCCCAGCGAGGCCATTGCATGGATGAAGCACCTTGCAGAGTTCGACCTCTGGTTCCTCGAAGAGCCTACCTCTCCAGATGACGTCCTGGCGCACAAGCAGATCCGGGATGCCATAGCACCAGTAAGGATCGCCACCGGCGAGTGCTGCCAGAACCGTATCCTCTTCAAGCAGTTTCTGCAGGCTGAGGCTATCGACGTGGTTCAGATCGATGCCACCCGCGTGGGCGGATTGAACGAGAATCTTGCCATCATGCTCCTCGCGGCTAAATTTGGCAAACCGGTCTGCCCTCACGCGGGGGGAGTGGGCCTGTGTGAATACGTTCAGCATCTTTCCATCATCGACTTCCTGAGTATCTCGGGATCGTGGGAGGGAAGGGTCGCCGAGTATGTCGACCACCTCCATGAACATTTCGTCACTCCCTGTATTATGCAGGAAGGACGCTATCAGGCCCCCACCGCCCCGGGCTTCTCGATTGAAATGAAAGCGGACACCCTCGCCATGTTTCCTCCCAGCTAGCCCAGATCGATGGATCTCCAACTCAAGGACAAGGTCGTACTAATCACCGGCGGCGCAAAAGGCATCGGGGCCGCCGCGGTGGAAATTTTCGCCCGAGAGGGCGCGGTCCCGGTTATCGCCGGCCGGAGTGCAGAAACTGGCCGGAAGCTGCTATCACGTATTGGCGCCGACAACGGACGCGGCCTCATGATCGAGACCGAACTAACCGAGGTCGAAGCATGCCGCCGTGCCGTTTCCCTCACCCTGAAGACCTTCGGCCGCCTCGACGGAATCGTTCATAATGCGGGCGTTAACGACGGAGTCAGCCTTCGGGCGGGCCCAGATGAATTCCTCGCCTCTCTCCAGCGTAATCTCCTCCATCTCTATAACCTCACCCACTTTGCTCTGGACGCCCTTATCTCCAGCAAGGGTTTTATCGTGAACGTGTCGAGCAAGCTTGCGGTGACCGGACAGGGGAGCACCTCTGGTTATGCTGCTGCCAAGGGTGCCATTCATGCCCTCACCCGTGAGTGGGCCGTTGATCTCGCCCAGCACGGTATCCGGGTCAACACCGTAGTACCTGCTGAAGTCTGGACCCCGATGTACGATTCCTGGATACGGACGGTCGAGGATCCGGAGCAGACCCTCAACGCCATCCGCGCCCGCATCCCGCTCAACCAGCGGATGACCACCGCGGAGGAGATGGGCAATGCGATCGTATTCCTCGCCTCCCCCTGTTCAGGCCACACCACCGGCCAGATACATCACATTGACGGGGGCTACGTCCACTTCGATCGCTCTTACGGACAGATCGAAAAAGAAGGCGATGATTCCCTCGACTGAGGAAAAGGTTCCCGTGAAGCCTCGGGGCTTCTCCCCGCCGGGCTGCCCAGCCCCTGCCAATTTCCCATGTCCCCGGGGCTGCTCTTGCATCCAGGTGGATTTTCTCTGAGTCTTCTTCCATGCCGCAGCGAACAGGAGTCCTCCTTCTGGTTTCCGGACCTTCCGGATCCGGTAAGACTACCCTCTGTCGGCAACTCGCCCGGGACGGTGAAGCCCACTATTCGATTTCCTGTACGACCCGGCCGGCCCGCGAAAATGAGGTTAATGCCCGCGACTACTTCTTTCTCTCCCGCGATCAGTTCCAGGACGAGGTTGCTGCCGGGAATTTTCTCGAGCATGCTGAAGTTCACAACAACCTCTACGGGACGCTCAAGTCGGAAGTCCTCAGCTACCTCACCCGCGGTCAGGACGTGGTCATGGACATAGACGTGCAGGGAGCTTCGCAGGTGCGGACCTGTGAAGACGCTCTCATCGCCACCAGCCTGGTCGATCTTTTTGTGATGCCGGCCACGGAAGGGGAGCTGCGGGAGCGTTTGTCTAACCGCGCCACCGATTCGATCGAAGTCATAGAAACCCGCCTCCACAACGCCATGGAAGAAATGCAGCAGGCACAATCCTATACCTACCAGCTCATTTCCGGATCGAGGGAGGAGGATTATCGCCGTTTCAGGTCCCTGCTCGTGGCCGAGCGAATGCGTGGCTCCCGCTGCAGCTGAAGAGCATGGCCAGTCCGAAAAAAAGTCTTCGCCAGACTAGCAGGGATGGAGGTTAACTCCTTGCCAGGAAAAATGATCATCGTCCTCGGAGTCACTGGCTCAATCGCTGCCTACAAGGCCGCCGATCTCGCCTCCCGGTTATTGAAGCAGGGTCACGAGGTTCATTGTGTCATGACCCGCGCCGCCACCGAATTCATCACCCCTCTTACCCTGCAGGTGATCTCTCAAAACCCCGTTCTCATCTCCCTCGAAGACGAGAAGTCCTCATGGAAACCAGGACACATCGAGCTTGCGGATCGTGCCGATCTCTTACTGGTTGCCCCCCTAAGCACGAATACGCTTGGAAACTTCGCCCACGGCCTCGCCCCGGACCCCCTTTCGAGTATCTATCTCGCGACCAGGGCACCCGTCTTTCTCGCTCCCGCCATGAATGGGAAAATGTGGGAGCATCCGGCCACCCAGCGTAACATTGTCCAGTTACAGCAGGATGGCTGCAGATTCCTAGGGCCGGAGCAATCCGGGATGCTTGCCTGTGGATATGAGGGCCCCGGGCGCCTGGCTGCGGTCGACTCCATCGTGGAAGCCGTGCAGAACTACCAGTCCGGACCATCCCTGTGAACATGGGGCGACTTCAGTGCATCTGAACTCTCATGAACCTTCTTGTTACCGCCGGACCAACGCGCGAACCACTCGACCCAGTTCGCTATCTCACCAACCGGTCCTCAGGCAAGATGGGCTACGCCCTCGCCGATGCAGGAGCCCGGCAGGGCCACCGGGTAACCCTGATTTCCGGCCCTACCAACCTCGATGTACCCACCAATGTGGACTACGTCCCAGTCGAAACCGCCAAACAAATGTTTGAGGCTACCCGGGCCCACCTTGGCAGGGCTGACGCGGCCATCTTTTCTGCTGCAGTCGCGGACTACCGACCGGACAGCCTCGCAGGAAAAAAGATCAAGAAGTCCGCAGAGCGCCTTACCGTAGAACTTGTCCGAAATCCCGATATCCTCGGTTCGGCCCGCCGGGAATTCGGTTTTGGGGGTGTCTTGGTCGGCTTCGCTGCGGAAACAGAGGACCTCGAGAAGAATGCCCGCCGGAAACTCAGGGCAAAGGGCTGCGACCTCGTCGTGGCAAATCTCGTCACTCGGCCCGGCATCGGCTTTGATTCCGATCACAATGAGGTGCTTCTAGTCTACCCGGACCGGAGCGAGGCCCTGCCCGTGGAGACCAAGGTTCATCTTGCCCGCCTTATCGTGCGAGCCGTGGAGGAGGCCCTGATTCTCAGGGGCTGAGGGCGAGGGACCGGCCTATGGCTAAAAAACTCGCCCTGCCTGCCTCCATTCATGAGAAAGCAGAACGCTGGGTTCTGCTTCAGCGCTGCCCCCGGAAGCCCCTGAGGCCTCTTTCCTGAAAATAGCGATGTCCATTCCCGCCTCCGTGCGGTTTCATCCCTACCATGACACCACTCCAGGCTGCCGAGCAGGCCGCCCGCCAGGCGGGAGCTCTCCTGCGGGAAAACTTTCTCAGAGACAAGGACATCGACGAAGCCCGGCATCATGATGTCAAGCTGGCCCTTGACCGCCAGTCCCAGGACCTGATCGCCAAGGTCCTTCTTGAGGCCTTCCCCGGATACGCTTTCTACGGGGAAGAGGGCCTGGCCGGCAATCAGCAATCTTCATACCAGTGGATCGTCGACCCCATCGACGGGACGGTAAACTATCTCTACAGCATCCCGCACTTCTGTATTTCAATTGCTCTCCGGACCCGCGATCCGGAGGAGCTGATCATGGGGCTGATCTACGATCCGATGCTGGACGAAATATGGACCGTGGAACAGGGCGGAACGCCATCTCTCAATGGCCAGCAGATCTTCTGTTCACCACGCGACAAGCTGGAGGAATCGATTCTTTTTGTGGGTTGCGGCAAGGATGGGGAGGCCATGCACACGGGGCTGGAGCGCTTCAAGCGCGCCTCTGTGCGGGCACGTAAGATGCGCATGATGGGGTCCGCGGCTCTTGGCCTTGCCTATATCGCCTCCGGCCGCCTTGATGCCTATCTGGAATCCCGGATCTCACTCTGGGACGTTGCTGCCGGAACCATGCTGGTGGAGGCCGCGGGTGGGAAAGTCGATCTTACTCCCCACCCTACCAAGCCTGACGTCTGGTCCATCGTGGCCACTAATGGAAAGATTCCCATCGACGAGATTCTCTGAAGATTATCTGGACACCCAAAAGGCCAACTCATGGTCCAAATTGCTCGCTGCAATTTTAATTCTGAACTGGCCCTCCCCGGCGGACAGCAGGGCCTCTTTACCTCTTGCCCCGACAACCGTTTACGAATAACCCCTTCCTGCTGCCATGACCCGCGTTGGAATCGGATACGACGTCCACCAGTTCGCTGAAAACCGGCCTCTCATTCTGGGAGGGGTGGAGATTCCCCATACCCATGGCCTGCAAGGGCACTCAGATGCGGACGTCCTCTCGCATGCAATCGCCGATGCAATCCTTGGTGCGCTCGGGCTTCCTGATATCGGTCACTATTTCCCCCCTGACGACGCCAGTATCGAGGGCATCTCCAGCCTGGCAATACTCGCAAGATGCAGAGAACTTGCCTGCGAAAAAAATGCCATCATAGGCAATATCGACAGCACTCTGATCGCGGAAGCGCCGAAGGTTCTGCCCTTCCGGGAGGCCATGCAGGAGCAACTTGCTTCAGCCCTCGGCCTCGCGCCAACTCAGGTTGGAATCAAGGCCACGACAAACGAGCGAATGGGTTTTGTCGGTCGGGGAGAAGGCGTTGCAGCCATGGCCGTAGCGGCAGTAGAGACTGCATGAGTCCTCTTTATCCCTGCCCTCGGCCTCTGCCCCTCAGCTTGCTCCAGCCGGGAAGGGAAAACAGGGCCCCGGATTGAACTACCAGCCGGTCGCCTCCACAAGAGCCGACCCAATTTCCGCCGGGGTCTCGGCTACTTTGATTCCTGCCACGCGCAGGGCCTCTTTCTTGGCCTGGGCCGTTCCCTTCCCACCCGAGACGATGGCCCCGGCATGGCCCATCCGCCGCCCCGGCGGAGCAGTGGCCCCGGCAATAAACGCGGCGATGGGCTTGCTGCAATGCTCCTGCGCCCAGGCTGCTGCCTCTTCCTCGGCCGAACCTCCAATTTCACCAATCATGATGATCGCCTCGGTTTCCTCATCCGAGTTGAATAATTGCAGGGCATCGAGGTGGGAGGTTCCGTGGATTGGATCCCCTCCGATTCCGACACACGTACTCTGTCCGAACCCACGCTGGGTGGTCTGCCAGACTGCCTCATAGGTCAGCGTCCCGGAACGGGAGACGATCCCAACCCGCCCTCGCTTGTGGATATAGCCCGGAGCGATTCCGATTCGGCACCCGCCCCGCGAATCTTCTCCCCGGCCCGGGGTGACGATTCCCGGGCAGTTCGGTCCAACCAGACGCACGCTGCTCCCGGACATCGCCGCTCGCACCTTCATCATGTCCCGGACTGGTATCCCCTCCGTAATAGCCACCACTAGGTTCACCCCTGCGTCCACGCTCTCCAGGATGGCGTCACCCGCGAAGGACGGGGGCACAAAAATGGCGGAGGCAGTCGCTCCAGTCTCCCGAATTGCCTGCTCCACCGTGTCAAAAACGGGCACCCTGTGCTCCCCGTGTTCGAAAACCTGTCCGCCTTTGCCAGGTGTCACTCCCGCAACCAGCTGGGTCCCGTATTCGAGACTCAATTCAGCATGACGTCCGCCAAAACTCCCCGTGATTCCCTGCACCAGAACCCTCGTTTCTTCATTAACTAGAATTGCCATGTCGGTAACTTGTTGAGGTCACTCCGAGAGCGCGGCCACGGCCTTCTCAGCGGCGTCGGCCAGGTCTTCAGCAGTAATAATGTTCAGTCCACTGGCCGCCAGAGTAGACTTGCCAGCCGCTACGTTGTTCCCCTCCAGGCGCACAACCAGGGGGATAGGCAGGCCAACCTCCCTGCACGCCGCTACAACGCCATGGGCAATGACATCACAGTCCATGATCCCTCCGAAGATGTTAACCAGAATCGCCTTCACGGCCTCATCAGAAAGAATGATCTTGAAGGCCGCCGCTACCTGTTCCCGGGAGGCTCCTCCGCCGACATCGAGGAAATTGGCCGGCTCACCCCCGTAGTGCTTTATAATATCCATGGTCGCCATTGCCAGCCCCGCTCCGTTCACCAGGCAGGCGATATTGCCGTCCAGCCCGATATAATTCAGGGAATACTTGGATGCTTCCACCTCACGCGGATCCTCTTCCTCGTCATCCCGGAACTCCTCAATGTCGGGATGCCGATAAAGAGCGTTGTCGTCAAAGTTGAACTTGGCGTCGAGGGCCAATACCCGGCCATCGGTCGTGCGGACTAGGGGGTTGATCTCGACCATCGAACAGTCACACTCAAGGAAAAGCCGATAGAGATTCGCAAGCAACTTGCCAAACTGCCTGGCTTCGTCTTTTGCGAATCCGAGTCCCGCAGTCAACTTGCGGACTTCATAGGACTGAAGACCCATCAGCGGATGGATATGTTCGCGCAGAATTTTCTCGGGCTGACTTTCCGCTACCTCCTCAATATCCATCCCCCCCTCGGTGGAGGCCACAATCACCGGACTGCAGGTGGCCCGGTCCATCAGGATGGCAAGGTAGTACTCGTGGACGATGTCAACAGCTTCGGCCACCATCACCTTGCGAACGACCTTCCCCGCTTCCCCGGTCTGCTTGGTCACCAGTGTCTCACCAAGCATACTTGATGCGACCTGTGCCACTTCTCCCGGGGGAACCAGGTGCACCCCACCCTGGAAGCCATTCTTAAAGGTTCCCTTCCCCCGCCCCCCGGCGTGCACCTGGGACTTCACTACCAATTGTTCCCCCCCCAGTTCGGAAGCTGCCGCGGCAGCCTCTTCCGGCGTGGCGGCCACCATCCCCCTGGGATTGGGCACTGAGAACTGATTAAAGAGAATCTTGGCCTGGTAC
>MDTG01015536.1_pt1 | contig 18261 bp, 24 predicted proteins | sample 811421 | NCBI WGS metagenome assembly MDTG01 (sample SAMN05326645, study PRJNA326480) | marine metagenome | isolation source: seawater | place: Pacific Ocean: South East | collected 2011 | reverse complement strand
TTTTGGAGCGGGAGAAGGGAATTGAACCCTCGGCCTAAACGTTGGCAACGTTTCGCTCTACCACTGAGCTACTCCCGCATTAAAAATATTATAGAACAAGGATTTCAGATAAGCAAGAGGAGTTAAAAAATGTTAAATTTGATTAGTTTATAATTCCTCTGTCTGCAATTTTTAATCCAATTTTTTTTAAAAATTCAAATCTATTGAGATCTTTTAATATTTCATTTTTAATTGGCGCTGTGAATTTATTATACCTAAAAAATTTCTGGGTCAGATTAATGCCCATACTATAAAGGAAGTTTTCTGGTTTTCTATCATAATATAAATTATTAAAAATCAAAGAATCCTTAATTTGCAAACCTAAATTTAAATTTTCTTTAATTTTTTCAAAAAGATTTTCAACATCCCTTAAAACTAAATTAAATCCTTGACCTGCAATTGGATAAACGTTGTAAACACTATCACCAATAGCAAAAATATTATTTTTGAAAAAATTTCTATTAAATTTAAAATAAATTGGAAATCTCTGTACTTTGCTAAGGTTTAGATTAACCTTTTTTTTAAAAATACTTTTCAATTTTGATGTGATTAAATTCCTAATATCTTTATCGCTATAGCTTTTGAAACTTTGATGCATACTCCATATTAATGAGAATTGACTTTTATTAATTGGCAACAATGCCATTGGCCCCTCTTTTAAAAAGTATTGTCTAGAGCCAGAAAGATTAAAATTATGTTTTACTGTAGTGGTTACAGCTATTTCTTTTTTATCCTCTTTAATTAAACGTTTGCCTAATAGACTCTCAACAATTTTATAATTTTTTCCTACACACAATAAAATCATGTCATAATATATTTTTTTTTCTTTAAAAGTTAATGCTGTTTTTTTAATATCAATTTTTTCAATATTCCCTTTTAATGTTTTAATTTTTTTATTATTTCTTAAAGTAGTTATTAAAAAATTTCTCAGTTTTTTATTTTCTGCAATAAACATCAAGCCGTTTTTAGAATTTTCAAAATTCAAAAAATTATTAAAATTATTATTTTTGTTCTCATGATAAAGCTCAACTTTTTTACATTGATAAAAAATATTTCTTTTTTTTTTAAAAATATGTTCTGAAAGAAAATTAAAATTACTTGGTGAAATTGCTGTAGTTCTATTATCAACAAATTTGTGCTGGGATTTTTTAGATATTATGTGAATCTCAACATCCAATTTACTAAGAATTTGAGCAGTGATTAAACCACTTAATCCATCGCCAACAATGCATATTTTATGTTTTTTCATAAATTTTAATAACTTTATCAATTTTATATTAATGGTACAAAGTAAATAAGGTGATTCGATAAATGAAGATAAATAACAAAATATTTGATGGAACCATTAATTTTTTGAAAAGAAGAATGGCGGAATTAGCTGGTTTTTTGTTAGTAATTGTTTCATCCCTTTTTATTTTTTCCCTAACAAAATATTCACCTGAAAGTCCAAGTTTTATTTTAAATAGTGAAAAAATAGTTTTTACAGACTACTTTGGATCTTTATCAAACGCTATTTCGGACATTTTTTTACAGAGTTTTGGTCTAATATCCTTTTTTATAGGAATAAGCGTATTGTTATGGGGTATTGGCCTAATAATAAATAAAAAGATTAACAAAATTATAAATAAGTTTTTTTACACTGTTGCTTATATTGCTTGTGGTTGCTTATTGATTTACATAGTAAACAATAATTCATTCTGGTTGATATATCACGGTAATTCGGGATTTGTTGGAGAAAAAGGGTTCGATTTAATCTACAAATATATTCCTTTAGTTGAAAAAGATTTTTTTAAATTAACATTAATATTTTTATTCTTAATATTCTTTACTCTAAGTTCTGGAATTAATATTAAAAAAACCACTTCTTCATTTTTTAATTTTTTTAACAGATTTATTAATAAAGTGGACATTAGCGAAACAAAGAATGATGTAGCTGAGACACAATATAATTTAGATAAAAATGAGGATTCATCAAGTTTAAATAAACAACAATCTTTTTCATTTCAGAAAACTGATGAAAAAAGATCGAGTAATTACAAGCTGCCATCTATTAATCTTCTTGAAAAAAAATCAAATTTTTTAAATCAGAATTCAGACGCCAAACTTCCGACTTCAGATTTTATAGAAAAAATTCTATTAGATTTTGGGATAAAAGGTAAAATTAAAAAAGTTAATAACGGACCAGTTGTTTCGTTATATGAATTTGAACCAGCGCCAGGTGTTAAAGTTTCAAAAATTGTTAATTTATCAGATGATATAGCCAGAAATACTAGTTCGATGTCAGCCAGAGTCTCTGCAATACCAGGGAAAAATACTGTTGGGATTGAAATACCTAATCCCAGAAGAGAAAGTGTGATTTTATCAGAAATAATTTCGCATGAAAGTTTCCAAAAAAAAAGCTCGAGTCTTCCTATAACTTTAGGAAAAAGTATATCAGGATTACCATTAATAGCGGATTTGGCTTCGATGCCTCACTTGCTGGTAGCTGGAACAACTGGTTCAGGAAAATCTGTTTGTATTAATACTATAATACTTTCTCTACTATATAGGCACAGCCCAGAGACTTGTAAATTAATTCTAATAGATCCAAAAATGCTTGAACTTTCAAGCTATGAAGGAATACCTCATTTGCTCACACCAGTTATTACAGATGCTACCAAAGCTACTTCTGCATTAAGTTGGACGGTCAAAGAGATGGAAAATAGATATAGGTTGATGAGCTCGGAGGGAGTGCGAAATATCGATGGTTATAATCAAAAACATAAACTTAAAATGCCATATATTGTTGTGGCAGTTGATGAGATGTCCGATCTGATGCTTGTCTCTGGAAAAGAAATAGAAAGTTACGTTCAGAAATTGTCTGCAATGGCAAGAGCCGCGGGTATACATATTATAATGGCAACGCAAAGACCAAGTGTAGATGTTATAACGGGAACTATCAAAGCAAATTTTCCAACAAGAATATCTTTTCAAGTTAGTTCAAAGATTGATAGTAAAACTATTCTTGGAGAGCAAGGTGCTGAGCAACTGCTAGGAAAAGGCGATATGCTTTTCATGTCATCGGCGAACAAAATATTTAGAATTCATGGACCGTACGTTTCAGAAAATGAAATAGAAAAAATCACAAGTCACATAAGAGCACAAGGAAATCCAGATTACATTGAGGATATTGTTACAAAACAAAAAGATAACAGTGAAGAATTGGTGCCAGATGGTGAGGAAGACGAATTGTATGAGACGGCTCTTAAAATTATTAAAACTGAAAAAAAAGCATCAACAAGTTTTTTACAAAGAAAACTTCAAATTGGATATAATAGAGCTGCAAGAATAATCGAGAAAATGGAGGAAAATGGCCTCGTTAGTAAAGCAAATCATGTCGGAAAAAGAGAGGTTCTATAATTTTTGCTAAGATTAAGATTTATAAAAATAATATTAATTCTCACTATAATAATTAATTTTCCAAGTTTAAAAGCAGAAGAAAAAAAGAATATTATTCAAAGTATTGATAGAATTGAGAATGTAGAATTTAATTTTATCCAAATATCAAATAATATTGAGGAAACGGGAGTTTGTTTTTTAAAAAGACCTTACTATTTTAAATGCAAATACGAGGATAAAAATAAAAAAGAAATAATTGTAAACAAAGATAAATTAGTTATTTACCATAAAAGATATCAAAAAATTTATAATTATCCCCTTTCAAAATCTTATTTTTCAGAACTTCTAAACAAGAAAGAATTAATAGAGTTGATATCAAATGGAAATATAGAAAAAAAGGATGATTTATTTTTAATTAAAAGTTTAATTGAAGGAAAAGGTGAAATAACATTCTATTTTAATAAAGAAAACTATAACTTAGCTGGATGGGATTTGATAAATCTTAGCAATAACAAAATAATTTTTAAAATTTTAAAAATTAGAAATAATCCGGAATTAAGCAAAAGGTTTTTTGATATTCCTACGGTAAATTAAGAGACCATTTTGCCAATTTTTTCACCACCAAAAATATGAAAATGAAGATGCGGAACCTCTTGCCCACCATTACTGCCTATATTAGCTAAAGTTCTATAACCACCATCTATATTTGAAATTTTTAGGATTTTTGCAACATGAGGTATGGCTTTGAAAAATTCTACTATTTCCTTTTCTTCTGCGTTTTTAATAAAATCATCTAAATCTATATATGATCCCTTAGGAACAACCAAAGCATGTATTTTTCTTTGCGGATTTACATCATGAAATGAAAGAACGAAGTCATTCTCGTAAATTTTTTTGCAAGGTATTTCACCTCTAAGGATTTTTGCAAAAATATTATTTTTATCGTATGTCATTTATTATTTTTTTTCCTTTTTTTTAATTCATCCATTACATCTTCGATTTTAATATTATTTGCCTCTAAAAGTACCATTAAATGATATAAAACATCTGCTGCTTCATGTACTTTATTTGAGTTTTTTTGGATCGATTCTATTAATTCTAATATTTCCTCATTAACTTTTTCAACAATTAATTTTTTATCATTTAATAATTTATTTGTGTAAGATGTTTTAACTGAAGCATCTTTTCTTTTACGTATAGTTGCGATTAATTCTTCTAAAGTTTTAAGCATTTCTAAATTCTTACAGGAATTCCTTTCGAGTCTAAATATTTTTTTGCATCTTGAATAGAATATTCCCCAAAATGGAATATTGATGCAGCTAGAACTGCACTAGCTTCTCCGGTTTTGAGGCCTTCGTACAAATGTTCCATATTTCCAACTCCTCCAGAAGCAATAACTGGAATATTCACTAAATTTGAGATTTTTTTAGTTAATTCCAAATCATATCCTTTTTTTGTACCATCTCTATCCATTGAAGTTAAAAGTATCTCTCCAGCTCCTTTCTCTTCCATTTGTTTTGCGAATTTAATTGCATCCTTTCCCGATGAATTTCTACCTCCATGAGTGAAAACCTCCCATTTATTTTCATCAACTTTTTTTGCATCAATTGCAATTACAATACATTGTGATCCAAATTTTTTAGCGCCTTCTTTTACTATACTTGGGTTATTTACTGCGGCAGTATTTATCGAGACCTTGTCTGCTCCCGAATTCAAAAGATTTGAAATATCATTTATGGTTCGTACTCCGCCTCCTACTGTAAGAGGAACAAAACAATTCTCGGATGTTTTCTTGACAATATCTAAAATAATATCTCTATTTTCATTTGAGGCAGTAATATCTAAAAAACAAATCTCATCTGCTCCATTTTCACTATAAAATTTTGCTTGTTCCGCAGGGTCACCAGCATCAGTTAAGTTTACAAAGTTGATACCTTTGACTACTCTTCCATTTTTAATATCTAAACAGGGTATAATTCTCTTTTTATACATAAACTTCCTTGGCTAGTTCATCAAGCTTAACATCGCCATCATAAATTGCTTTACCAACTATTACACCCTCTATATTTTTATTGCTTAACTCTTTTGCTTTTTTAATATCATTTATTGAAGAAACTCCTCCGGAGATAATCACAGGACAATTTGAAATTTCTGCAATCTTAACGGTTTGATCGAAGTTGGGGCTAGTCTTAGTGCCATCTCTATCAATGTCAGTATATATCAATCTACTTACGCCAAAATTATTTATATCCTTTAGAAAATCTAAAGTTTTTATATTAAGTTCTTCTTTCCAGCCTGAAACTGAGAGATTGCCGCCCTTCGAGTCTAAAGCTAATGCAATTTTTTTTTTAAATTTTTTACATGCTTCTTTCAAAAATTCTTTATTTTTAATTGCAGCACTACCCAAAATTACTTTTTCTGCACCAATATCAATATATTTTTTTATACTTTCGAAAGTTCTTATACCTCCGCCTATCTCGACTTCAAAATCATATTTATTTACTATTTCTTGAACAGTTTCTATATTAATTGTTTTGCCTAATAAAGCGCCATCTAGATCAATAATATGTAAATTTTTAAAACCATAATCTTTAAATTTTTTTGCTTGATCTATTGGTAAGGTTAAATATTCAGTTTTATTTTCAAAATTCCCTTTAATTAACCTTACGCATTTTTTATCTTTAATATCTATAGCTGGAAATATTTTAACCAATTTTAAATAGATCCCTTTGTGGAAGGTATTGAATTTTTGATTCTTTTGTCAATTTCCAGTGCCTCCTTAAGTGATCTCGCTAAAGCCTTAAAACAGGACTCAATCTTATGATGACTGTTGTCGCCATAGATATTGTCTATGTGCAAAGTAATTCCTGCAGACTGAGAAAAAGCCTGAAACCATTCCTTAAAAAGCTCGGTATCCATTTCCCCAAGTTTTTCAACTTTTAGATCTACATTCCAGATTAGATAAGGTCTGTTTGAAATATCCAAAGAAACGCGCGTGAGCGTTTCGTCCATAGGAATATGAGTTGTTGAATATCTCTTTATCCCTTTTAAATTTCCAGCTGCTTTTTTTATTGCCTCACCCACAGCTATTCCAGTATCTTCGGTCGTATGGTGCAAATCTATATGTGTGTCACCTTTTGCAGTAATCTTAATATCTATTAATGAGTGCTTTGAAAGTTGCTCAAGCATATGATCTAAAAAACCTATTTTGGTCTTGATTTGATATTTTCCTTTACCATCTAGGTTCACTTCAACGGAAATGTTTGTTTCTTTTGTTTTTCTTTGAATTTTAGCTTTTCTACTCATAATTTTGAAAATTCTATTAAGATATATAGCTAAATTTGCATTTTAGCAATAAATGCCAAAATGAGCTCTTGAAGATTTGATTTCAATCTCCACATTAGTAATAAATATGAACACAAATCAAAATTGGCATGGAACTACAATAGTCCTTATTAGAAAGGGAAATCAAACCATTGTGGCAGGAGACGGCCAAGTTAGCTTAGGAAATACTGTTTTAAAAAGTAAAGCAAAGAAAGTAAGAAAGATTGAGAAAAGAAATGTGATTGCAGGATTTGCCGGTTCTACGGCAGATGCCCTAACTCTTTTTGAAAGACTTGAAGCAAAATTAGAAAAACACGCAGGTAACCTTACAAGAGCAGCGGTTGAGCTTGCAAAAGACTGGCGCACAGATAAATATTTAAGAAGATTAGAAGCATTAATGGCAGTGGCCGATAAAGAGAAAAGTTTTATTATTTCTGGAACTGGAGATGTTTTGGAGCCTGAGGATGGAATTATAGGAATTGGTTCTGGAGGAAATTATGCTTTAGCTGCTGCTAAAGTTTTAATAAGTACAGATATGTCGGCGGAAGAGATTGCTAAAAAGTCATTAAAAGTTGCTTCTGAAATCTGTGTATTTACAAATAACAACGTTACAATTGAAAAAGTTTAATATGGTTTCAAAAACACCAAGCCTAAAAATTGTAAAAGACGGGTCAAAAAAAGAAAGCTCTAAAGTAAGTGCTTTGTCTCCAAGGGAAATTGTTTCTGAACTTGACAGGTATGTTATAGGACAAGGGCAAGCTAAAAGAGCAGTTGCCGTGGCTTTAAGAAATCGTTGGAGAAGACAAGCGCTGTCTGATGAGATGAAAGATGAAGTTCTTCCAAAGAATATTTTAATGATTGGGCCAACTGGAGTTGGTAAAACAGAAATTTCAAGAAGACTTTCAAAATTAGCCCAGGCTCCCTTCATAAAAGTAGAGGCCACTAGATTTACAGAAGTAGGGTACGTTGGAAGGGATGTTGAACAGATTATCAGAGATTTAATTGAAATAGCTATTGCCATGGAAAGAGAAAAGAAGAGGAAAGAGGTTCATGCAAAAGCGCAACTATCAGCTGAGGAGAAGGTTTTGGATTCTTTGGTTGGTAAAAAAGCAAGCCTAGCTACAAGAGAGAGTTTTAGAAAAAGACTAAGATCAGGCGATTTGGACAAAAATGAAATAGAAATTGAGGTTAATGAAACATCTGGTGGTATGCCATCTTTTGAAATTCCTGGGATGCCTGGTGCAAATATTGGGATGGTAAATTTAGGAGAGATGCTCGGAAAATCTATGGGTCCTAAAGGGAAAAAAAAGAAAATGACTGTTAAGGAGTCACATGAAATCTTAATAGCACAAGAGTCGGATAAAATGATTGAACAAGATAAAATCATTAAAGAAGCTAAGGACTCTACCGAAAATAATGGAATTGTATTCTTAGATGAGATAGACAAAGTGTCTGCTCGAAGTGATAGAGTTGGCGGAGATGTTTCAAGGGAAGGTGTCCAAAGGGATCTTCTACCTCTGATCGAAGGTACTACTGTTAATACAAAATATGGACCTGTAAAAACTGACCACGTTTTATTTATTGCTTCTGGAGCATTTCAGTTAGCTAAGCCGTCTGATCTTCTTCCTGAATTACAAGGTCGTCTGCCTATAAGAGTTGAATTAAATGCACTGACCGAAGAAGATTTTAAAAGAATTTTAAAAGAGCCAGATAATAGTTTAATTAAGCAGTACAAAGCTTTGTTAAAAACTGAAGACGTTGATTTAGAGTTCACCGATGGTGGAATAGATATGTTGGCAAAACTTTCGACAGAAATAAATTCAACAGTTGAAAATATTGGTGCAAGAAGATTGCACACAATAATAGAAAAAGTTCTAGATGAAATTAGTTTTACGGCTTCTGATAAAGCTGGACAAAAAATTAAAATCGATAAAGATTATGTTGTAAAAAATCTTGGTGATCTTGTAAAAGATACTGATTTATCTAAGTTTATTTTATAAATTTCTTAAGCTTAATTAATATTGCGCCTGATCCGCCTAAGTCTTTATCAGCTTGTTTAATTTTATCTATTTTTGAATTTAAATCAGGATTTGTTTTTAAAAAATCAGGTATAGTATTTTTTAACGTGCTTAGTTCTTTTGAAGCATAAACATTCGTTTTGGATTTAGAATGAATTCCTTTCCCAGTTATAATTAAGATTTCCGAAACACCTTTTTCATAACAAGAATTAATTATTTCATTAATTTTTTTATTTGCCCCAGCAATTGTATACCCGTGAAAATCAAATTTAAATTTCCTTACTGCATTATTTTTTTGATCACGAAGACCATCTTTATTTGGGATTGGGGAGTGATTATCTATAAAATCTTGCCAGTCTTCTTTATCTTGTTTTGATAAATCTTTTTTAATCAACTACTTTTAATTTCTGCTAGGTACCAATTGGGGTTTGCACTCGATATTTTTTTTGTAAACTTCCAGTGGTCGATTACAGTTTTAACTTTATCTGGATCTCCCTCTATAATCTTATTATCTGCATTTTTTTTCACTGAGATAATTTCGCTTACAAATTTAACTGTAAAAAAAAGTGCTTCTGCTGTTTTATCAAATTTTTCTATAGTAGATGATTTAATACCTACAAAAGTTATTTCGGATTTGATTTTTTTGGAATCTCTCTCTTCAATGGCAGAGTTAAAGTTATCGGTCATATTTTTTGTTAATAAAGTTTTTAAACTTTTTTTATCGCCTTTTGAAAAAGCTGTAATGATAGTTTCGTAAGCTATTTCTGCACCTTTTAAAAATTGTTTTCTTTCTGAGGGATCAAATTCTGTTGACTTGTTATTTTGTTTCTTTGTTAAACCTTCTTTAAATTTTTCAAATTTTTTTTCATCATATTCTGTAAGTACTTTATCTTGATTTCCGGTTCTTCTTCCAAGAATGTTTCTTAATCTTAGAATGATGAATCCAGCGATCATTGCTAAAAGTATAATATCTAAATATCCAAAACTATTACTCATTATTTGCTAAATATATATTATTAATATAACTTTCAAAATGACAAATGAACACAATATTGTTGTTTTTGGTAGCAGTACCTGCCATTGAAATATATGTTATGATCAAAATTGGTCAAAATATAGGTGCTTTAACAACTGTTTCGCTAATTTTTGCCACAGCTTTCATTGGAATATATTTAGCAAAAATTGAGGGTTTGAATACCTTGAGATCTGGTATTTACAATCTATATAAAAATAAAATACCTCTCTTCGAGCTAATTTCGGGTGCGTCAATAGCTTTGGCCGCTATGTTATTAATAACGCCAGGATTTATTACTGATACCATAGGTTTTATATTATTATTTCCACCAACGCGTAAAATAATAATTAATTTTTTTTTAAAGAAAAATATTCCTATAAAAACAAGTAAGGATGATTTTATAGAAGGGGAAATTTTAGAAAAGAATAAAGATAAAGATAATGAAGTATAATATAGTTGGTAAATACGTTAAAAACATCGATTTTAAAATTCCAAACTCTAAATCATATTTTCTATTAGAGAAAAATATAAAAAATTATAAAATTAATTTTGATATAAAAAGCAAAAATATAAAAGCAAACATTTTTGAGATTGACGTGAATCTAAAATTAATTTCTGAAAAACTAGATGAAAATAGTATCAATGTTTCTGTGGTTTATTCTACGCTTATAAATGTTGAAGATAAAATAGAAGATAAGAAAGAATTAGAAAAGATTATTTTAGTAAACATACCAGGTGCTGTCTATCCAGATATTAGAAATTTACTTATATATATTTTTGAAAAATCTGGATTTAAACAAATAAGTCTCGAGAAATCTATTGACTTTCAAAGATTGTATGAAAAAAATTAAAAATAATTTTTTTTAAGTTCTTTTTTTAAAAATTCTTTATGACTAGAATACTCTTTTTCACTTGGCTTTAAAATAATACTAGAGTTTTGTTTTTTACTTATAGATTTCTTGACATTATATTTTGCCTCTTCATTTTCAACTAAAGAAAGAGTTGGTTCTTTTTGATCAACAAGATTTATATAAACTTCTCTTAAAAGTTCACAGTCCAAAAGAGCATTGTGTTTTGTCCTTTTGGAGTTATCTATATTAAACCTTTTACATAGACTATCTAAACTGTTTGAAACACCAGGAAATTTTCCCCTTGCTATCTCAAGTGTGTCGACAACATTTTTCATTTCGATGACATTTTCATTAATTTTTTTTAGCTCATTGTTAATAAAAGAAACATCAAAAGGTGCATTATGAATTATCAATTTTTTTCCTTTAATAAATTCCAGTAAATCATTAGCAATATCTTTAAATTTTTTTTCTTTTTTTAATTTATCATACGAATATCCATGAATTTTAAAAGCATCTTCTGATACTTCTCTTTCAGGATTTATTAACTTATAAAATACATTTTTTGTTGGGATTAAATCTTTCGTTTCTATACAGGCAATTTCAATTATACGATCACCTTGTTCAACTGATAATCCTGTTGTTTCAGTATCTAAAATGATTTCATTCATATTTTGCTTTCAATTAATTTAACATTCTTTTTCAGTTTTTTTAAAGAACTATTGTTGTTGATAACATAATCACAAAATTTAATTTTTTTTGCAGGTGAAAGTTGTCTTTTATTTAAAAGGTTAAATATCTTCTTATTATTACCTCTTTTAAGATATCTTTTAAGCCTTAAATCTCTCCTTGAGTTAACAAGTATAATCTTATCATAATGTTTCATTAAGTTACTTTCAATAAGAAGTGGTATTTCAAAGATTACGAATTTTTTTTTCTTATTTCTTTTTAAAAAAATTCTTATTTGCTTTCTTACAATAGGGTGAATAATTTTTTCAAGATCTTTGAGAGACTTTTTATTCTTTGATATAATTTTTTTTATATTATTTTTTATGTTTTTTTTATTTTTAAGTTTAAATTTTTTAAAAATTTTTGCTTTAAAAATATTTGTTTGGTAAATTTTCTTTACGGCTTTATCAGCGTCAAAAAGTGGATATTTCTTAGATGCAATTATTTTAGCAACTGTAGACTTTCCAGATGCCAATGATCCGGTAATTCCTATTTTAATCATTTGATTAAATCATTAACCTCTGTATTAATTTCTGGTCTAATACCATGCCATATTTCAAATGCTTTCAATGCTTGATAGATAAACATATTTTTACCATTCTCTGTTTTTTTTCCGAGTTTTTTAGCATTTTCTAAAAATTTTGTTTCAGATGGATTATAAATTACATCATAAAATAATTGACCATCTAATTTGGAATTATCCAATTTAATTTCCTCTTTTTCCTTTATGCCTATACTTGTTGCATTAATTATTAAATCGGATTTTGTTGTTTCTCCCCAATTTATCACTTTTAGAAAAGGGAAACTTTTTTTAAGATCCTCTGCTTTTGCTTTTGTTCTATTTGATAAAACTATTTCTAAAATTCCCATATTTTTTAATGCCAATATGATTGAAGGAGCCACACCACCAGCACCTAAAATTAGTGCCTTTTTATTTTTTAGATTTAAATTGGTTAGTTTGATTGCTTCCGAAAAACCGTAAACATCAGTGTTATCACCGATCAACTTATTTTGTCTTTTGAAAATTGTATTTACTGATTGGGTCTTTTTAGCAGTATCTGACAACTGGTCTAAAAATGGAATTACGTATTTTTTGAAAGGCACTGTAACATTTATTCCTTCTGTCTCGCTTTCTCTCATATCATTTAGAGTTTTTTCAATATCATTTTTCTCTAACAACTTTTTTTCATAGATAGCATTTACCCCGTGCTTTTTAATCCAAAAATTGTGTAGTAATGGTGATAATGAATGCTCTATTGGATTTCCTATTACTAAGTATTTTTTCATTTTTTTGCTTTTCTGCTTAATCTATCAATAAAAAATAATGCTAATGCTGTTAATAAAGCAAATAACTCTAGTGCATGTCCAGAATTACCGAGGGTTTTTTGGACTAAATAAAAAATAGCACAAACTATGATCCAAATCAAAATTAGCATTACAGATTATTTAAATACTCCTTTATTTTTTTAATGGGGAGGCCCATAATCGTATCTTCATCTCCTTCAATTTTTGAAAATAAATCTTTTCCGCTAGCTTCGATTTGATAAACTCCATAAGCATATAATTTTTTATCATCTACTTTTTGTAAATACGATTTAATTTGGTCTAAATTAAGTTCTTTCATAGTTAATGAGGCGGCATCTGTATGGTTCCAAATCATTGATCCATTTTTTGATATGCATACAGAGCTAATTAACCTGTGTTTTTTTCCATTTAATTTTTTCATTATATTTAAGGCTTCCTTTCTATCGTTGGGTTTGGAGATAAGTTCGCCGTTTAAATCAATAACACTATCTGCGCCTAGAACTATTTTGTCTGGCGATTTTAAACTTATTTTATTAGCTTTTAATTCTGCCAAATTTTTCGAAATTAATAATGGACTTGCGCCTGAGGAGAGTAATGAATTTTTGACTTCGTCTTCATCAATATTTGACGGAAAGACTTCACAGGTAATCTGATTCTCGTTTAATATTTTTTTTCTTACTCCACTTTTCGAGGCTAAGATTATTTTCATTTATTTTTTTTTATTTCGTATATTTTAATTATTGACGCTGCTGTTTCTTCGACTGATCGTCTAGTAACATCTATTGCAGGCCAATTAAACCTTTTGAACATTTTTTTTGAATTTTCTACTTCTATTCTGATTTTTTCAACATCGGTATAAGTTTTTAAATCAATTGATGTATTTACACTAATTCTGGTTTTTCTAACTTCTGCTAATCTTTCAGCGTCAGCGAATAAACCAATTACACAGATTTTTTTGTTATCTTTTTCTAAAATTGAGGGAATGGCCTGATCTAAAACCAGTGGTATATTTAATGTTTTGTAACCTCTGTTAGCCAAATAGATTGATGTTGGTGTTTTGCTGGTTCTGCTGACACCCAATAAAATAATATCTGCTTGGTTTATATCTTCGTTCTTTTTTCCATCATCATGTGACATTGTAAATTGGATGGCCTCTATTCTCTTGTAATAATCTTCATCTAGCACGTGTTGAGCGCTAGGTTTGTGCGTTGCTTTTTGATTTAATAACTTAGAAAAGCTTAATATTAAATTACCTAAGACGCCAAAACAGGGAATGTTATTTTTCTCACATTCTGTACCTAAGAACTTAGCTAGTTTAGTATCAACTATTGTGTAAAGTATTATCGAGCTTTGTTGTGATTTGCACTCATTAATTATTTTATCAATCTGTTGTTGTGTTCTTATAAAAACAAATTCTTTCTTGTCATAATGGAAATTTGCAAATTGAGATTGTAAAGCTAAAAATATTCTATCCAGAGTTTCCCCGGTAGAATCTGAGATAAGGAATATTTTATATTTATTTGTCATTAAAACTGTGAGTTATTTTAGTATAATTCATAGATATAAAGCTATACTCATAGAAAGAGTTTTTTATTCACCTTAATCAACAATTATTTAACAATTAAAATAATGTTTATAATTTAATATTTTATAATTAACATTGTTAATAATATAGAAAAAGCCCGTTTTATTTACATTTTTAATCCATGCAATATGTAGATAATATGAATATTATCCCATTTTCACTAACTAACATGACCTATTACAACAAATAGAATTATACTTATACTATATTAATTAATGAACAAACTAGTCGAATGCATTTCCAATAGAGACTCATCATATTTGCCTATATGGTTTATGAGACAGGCAGGTAGATATTTGCCTGAGTTTAAAGAGATAAGAATAAAGAATCCTAATTTTATTAATTTGTGCTTAAATAGTGAACTAGCAGCCGAAATTACAATACAACCTATAAAAAGATTTGACCTAGACGCAGCAATTATTTTTTCTGATATTTTGCTAATACCCTATGGACTTGGTCAAAAAGTAGAATTTAAAAAGGGAGAGGGCCCAGTTTTAGGAGACTTAAAGATAGAAGAAATTTTAAAAACCACAGCTCAAAATTTCTTAGAAAAAGTATCACCAGTCTACAAAGCAATAAGCAAAGTTAAAGAAAAGCTGCCACAAAAAAGCGTAATAGGTTTTGCCGGAGCCCCTTGGACATTGCTTGTTTATATGTTAAACCAAAAGTCACCAAAAAAAGATTTTGATTTTTTTAAAGTAATTGAAAACGAAAAATTAACCCAAAAACTATTAGCAAAATTAGAGGATATGATTTCTTTGCATATTAACGAACAAATAAAGGCTGGCGCAGATGTAATACAAATCTTTGACTCTTGGGCCGGATTGTTACCTAAAAATCAATTGTTTAATTTTTGTTACAACCCATCAAAAAATATAATTAATAAAGTAAATAATAAAAAAAAACCTATAATATGTTTTCCCAGAGGTCTTGGAAAAGAATATGCAGAATATTGCGAAAAAGTTTCTCCGCATTGTATTAGTATAGATTACGATGTAGATCCACAATGGGCTAAAAATAACTTAAAAGGAATACCAATACAGGGTGGTATGGATCCCAAGATTCTTTTGAAAGATGAAAATGCGATTAAAAAAGAGGTAGAAAAATATCTTAAAATATTTTCAGGATATCCGTATATTTTCAATTTAGGCCACGGAGTTTTACCAGATACAAAACCAGAAACAATTAGATATATTACAAATCTAGTAAGAAAAAAAAGATGAAGCAAGATCATCCCAAGGTCAAATACGGAAAAACCGGATTGCTCCTAGTAAACTTAGGAACACCAGACTCAACAAGCTGGTGGGATATAAGGAAATATCTTAAAGAATTTTTGTCAGATAACAGGGTTATAGAAGTAAATCCCATTTTATGGAAAATAATTTTAAATTTATTTATTCTTAATTTACGACCATCTAAAACAGCAAAAGCTTATAAGGAAATTTGGTTTAAAAAAGAAAATATGTCGCCTCTAAGATATTATACAATTATGCAGACTAAAAAACTAAACGATAAAATAAAAAATGAAAATATAGTCGTGGATTTTGCTATGAGGTATGGAAACCCTGGTATAAAAAGTAAAATAATGAAACTTAAAGACCAAGGATGTGAAAATATTATAGTTTTGCCATTGTATCCTCAGTATGCAGCCGCAACAACGGCAACAGTTTGCGATGAAGTTTATAGGACCCTTATTAAAATGAGATGGCAGCCTAGTTTACAAATTATACCTCACTATGAATCGGAACCATTATATATTTCTGCTTTAGTTAATAGTCTTGATAAGAAAATTTCCGAATTAGATTGGAAACCCGATCTAGTCATAGCTTCCTATCACGGTATACCTAAAAAATATTTTAACAAAGGAGACCCATATCATTGCTATTGTCAAAAGACATCAAGGCTCTTATCCGAAAGTTTTAAAAAAATACCAATATTAACAACATTCCAATCAAGGTTTGGGCCCCAAGAGTGGCTGCAACCATACACAGACAAAACTCTAGAAAGTTTACCCAGGGATGGAAAGAAAAATATTTTAGTTATTTGCCCTGGTTTTTCTTCAGACTGTGTAGAAACTTTAGAAGAAATTTTTATCCAAGGAAAAGAAAGCTTCCTTAAAAGCGGTGGCAAAAACTTTGATTTGGTTCCATGTTTAAATGACGGAGATGATCATATTAATTTACTTGAGTATCTAACAAAAAAATATCTAGTTAAATGAACTCATATTTAATTTTTAAGGCTTTACATCTAATCGCTGTAATATCGTGGATGGCAGGTTTATTATATTTGCCTAGAATTTTTGTTTACCATGCAGATACTAAAAAAAATGATGTACACGAAGTTTTTAAGATAATGGAAAAAAGGTTGTTCCTATATATTATGAATCCAGCAATGATTTTATCATGGCTTTTTGGTTTCCTTTTAATACATGAAATTGGAATAAATTCTTTAAAAGAGTTTTGGTTAATATCAAAAATGTTATTAGTGTTGTCTTTAACATTTTACCACTTTTTCTTATTTAACTGTTTGAAAAGATTTAGTATGGGCGAAAATCAACATTCTTCTAGATTTTTTAGGATTATCAACGAAGTTCCAACAGTTTTTCTAATTATTGTAATATTTTTAGTTGTTTTTAAGCCTATTTAGACTTGAATATTAATTTTAATTAACTATATTAAGGCTACTTTCCTTAATATTAAAATTCATTATGAACCTACAAGAACTAAAGAAACAATCACCGTCAGAATTAATTTCGCAAGCCGAAAAGCTTGGAATTGAAAATCCTAGCACACTTAGAAAACAAGAAATACTATTTTCTATTTTAAAGAAATTGGCTGAAAAAAATGAACAAATTACCGGGGGTGGAGTTTTAGAAGTTTTACAAGACGGTTTTGGCTTTCTAAGAGCTATAGAGTCAAACTATTTACCAGGACCTGATGATATTTACGTAAGCCCGAGCCAAATTAGAAGATTTGGATTGAGAACAGGTGACTCAGTCGAAGGAGAAATAAGAGCCCCAAAAGATGCAGAAAGATATTTCGCATTGCTTAAGGTAAATCAAATTAATTTTGAAAACCCGGAAAAAGGAAGAAATAAAATAGCTTTTGATAACCTGACACCACTTTATCCTGACAAACAATTAAAAATGGAAATTGACAAAAATACTACCGAAAAGAAACCAGATCAAACTCCTAGACTAATCGACCTAGTAAGCCCTATAGGGAAAGGCCAGAGATCACTAATTATATCACCACCCAAAGCAGGCAAAACGATTATTTTACAAAATATTGCCAACTCTTTAGCTATTAATCATCCCGAGTGTTATCTAATGGTTTTACTTATAGATGAAAGGCCCGAAGAAGTAACAGATATGCAAAGAACTGTTAAAGGTGAAGTTATTAGTTCAACTTTCGACGAACCTGCTGCAAGACACGTAGCAGTAGCTGAGATGGTAATAGAAAAAGCGAAGAGACTAGTTGAACACAAAAAAGATGTTGTGATACTTTTGGATTCTATAACTAGACTAGGCAGAGCGTATAATGCTGTTGTCCCAAGTTCTGGTAAAGTTTTAACTGGCGGTGTAGACGCAAATGCACTTCAACGTCCAAAAAGATTTTTTGGAGCTGCGAGAAATGTAGAGCAGGGAGGCTCTTTAACAATAATATCGACAGCTTTAATAGATACAGGAAGTAGAATGGACGAGGTTATTTTCGAGGAATTTAAAGGTACGGGTAATTCCGAATTAATTCTAGATAGAAAAATCGCTGATAAGAGAATTTATCCGGCTATCGACATCACTCGCTCTGGAACAAGAAGAGAAGAATTGTTATTTAAAAAGGAAGATCTAACAAAAGTAAATGTGTTAAGAAGAATTATAAGTCCAATGGGAACAATGGATGGAATAGAATTTTTAATGTCTAAACTTAAAAACACTAAAAATAATGCAGACTTTTTTATTTCTATGAATAAACCAAGTTAGTGATTAAAATGTCTTACTCCAGTAAAAATCATTTTAACTTT
>MDTG01449596.1_pt1 | contig 18262 bp, 14 predicted proteins | sample 811421 | NCBI WGS metagenome assembly MDTG01 (sample SAMN05326645, study PRJNA326480) | marine metagenome | isolation source: seawater | place: Pacific Ocean: South East | collected 2011 | reverse complement strand
GCCGCGCACCTCACCGGCCAGTACGGCGTCGACGGCCTCTACGTCGGCGTGCCCGTCATGATCGGCGCCGAGGGCGTCGAGCAGGTCATCGAAATCGACCTCGACGAGAAGGCCAAGGCCGGCCTTCAGGTCTCGATCGATGCGGTCAAGGAACTGCTGGTTGCCTGCAAGGGCATCGACAGCTCGCTGGCCTGAGGCCAATCTGATCCCGCGATGCCGGCCTCCTCGTAAGGCCAGTGTCGCGGGAAGCGAATAGTTGCTTGGTGCCTCCCCAGCCTTCACCGGCTGTTTCCAAGATCAGGAACAGGAAAATCCCATGTCCATTCTCGTCGACAAGAATACCAAGGTCATCACGCAGGGCATGACCGGTTCGACCGGCATGTTCCACACGCAGGCCGCGCTCGATTACGGCACGCAGATGGTTGCCGGCGTCACCCCCGGAAAGGGCGGAACCGAGTGCATCGGCCTGCCCGTGTACGACACCGTCACCGAAGCCAAGGCCAAGACCGGCGCGACCGCTTCGTGCATCTACGTTCCGCCGCCGTTCGCTGCGGACTCGATCCTCGAGGCGATCGATGCCGAGATGGAACTGATCGTCTGCATCACCGAAGGCATTCCGGTGCTCGATATGGTTCGCGTCAAGCGCGCCCTCACCGGCTCGAAGTCGCGCCTCATCGGCCCGAACTGCCCCGGCGTGCTCACCCCCGGTGAGTGCAAGATCGGCATCATGCCCGGCAACATCTTCTCGAAGGGTTCGGTCGGCGTCGTCTCGCGCTCGGGCACGCTCACGTATGAAGCGGTGTTCCAGACCACCAACGCAGGCCTCGGCCAGACCACCGCGGTCGGCATCGGCGGTGACCCGGTCAACGGCACCAACTTCATCGACGTGCTCGAACTCTTCCTCGCCGACGATGAGACCAAGTCGATCATCATGATCGGCGAAATCGGCGGCAGCGCCGAAGAAGAAGCCGCGCAGTTCCTCAAGGACGAAGCCAAGCGCGGGCGCAGCAAGCCGATGGCCGGCTTCATCGCGGGCCGCACGGCGCCTCCGGGCCGCACCATGGGCCATGCCGGCGCCGTGATTTCCGGCGGCAAGGGCGGCGCCGAGGACAAGATCGCGGCGATGGAAGAGGCGGGCATCCGCGTTTCCCCGTCTCCGGCCAAGCTCGGCGAGACCCTCCTCGAGGTCCTCAAGGGCTGATTTTCCCTGCGAGCACGGTTTTTTTACCGTGCTCGCAGACACATATGCGGGGCGTGGGACCTTCCCTTGGGGAGTTTTCCCGTGTACCGATGAATGAGGAGCCGCGCGGGGCACGCATCGCGCGGTTCTGTCCCACATCCGTTTGACAGGGGCGCTGCGTGAAAGGGCTCCCCACAGCAAGGCGGGCGGGGGCGACCCCGCTATGGTGATGGCTCGGCAGGACGCGAACAACGTTTTCGCGATGACGTCGTTTTTGTACGGCGGCAACGCGGCCTATATCGAAGATCTCTATGCGCGCTACAAGGAGGATCCGGGCTCCCTGGATGAATCCTGGCGTGACTTCTTCTCCAATCTGGCGGACGAGACCGCGGATGTGCTGAAGGAGGCGCGCGGCGCATCCTGGAAGCGTCCGGACTGGCCGATCGCCGCCAACGGCGATCTCGTCAACGCGCTCGACGGCAACTGGGCGCCGGCGGAAAAGGCGCTCGGCGACAAGATCAAGGCCAGGGCTGAGACCCGCGGCGAACCGCTGACGGACGCGGCCGTCCAGCAGCAGACGCGCGATTCCGTGCGGGCGCTTATGATGATCCGCGCCTACCGCATGCGCGGCCACCTGCATGCGGACCTCGATCCTCTCAAGCTCAAGGTGCAGGAGGATCACGAGGAGCTGCATCCCTCGTCCTACGGCTTCACGGAAGCCGACTGGGACCGCAAGATCTTCATCGATCACGTTCTGGGCCTCGAGTTCGCGACCATTCGCGAGATGCTCGACATCCTCAAGCGGACCTATTGCTCGACGCTGGGCGTCGAGTTCATGCACATCTCCAATCCGGCCGAGAAGTCCTGGATCCAGGAGCGCATCGAGGGACCGGACAAGGAGATCGAGTTCACGCCCAAGGGCAAGAAGGCGATCCTGAACAAGCTGCTCGAGGCCGAGGGCTTCGAGAAATTCCTGGACGTCAAGTACACCGGCACCAAGCGCTTCGGTCTCGACGGCGGCGAGGCCCTGCTGCCCGCGCTCGAGCAGATCATCAAGCGCGGCGGCGCGCTCGGCGTGAAGGAAATCGTGTTCGGCATGGCCCATCGCGGCCGCCTCAACGTGCTGGCCCAGGTGCTGGGCAAGCCGCTGCGCGCGATCTTCCACGAGTTCAAGGGCGGCTCCTTCGCCCCTGACGACGTGGAGGGCTCCGGCGACGTGAAGTATCACCTCGGCGCCTCCTCGGACCGCGAGTTCGACGGCAACAGGGTGCATCTGTCGCTGACCGCCAACCCGTCGCACCTCGAGATCGTCGATCCGGTGGTGCTCGGCAAGGCCCGCGCCAAGCAGGATCAGCTCTCGGCCGTCGACGGACGCTTCGTGGAGACCACGGAGGTCGACCGTTCGACCGTGCTGCCGCTGCTTCTGCACGGCGACGCGGCCTTCGCGGGCCAGGGTGTCGTTGCCGAGTGTCTCGGCCTGTCGTCCCTGCGCGGCCATCGTACCGGCGGTTCGGTCCACTTCATCATCAACAACCAGATCGGCTTCACGACGAACCCGCGCTTCTCGCGGTCCTCGCCGTATCCCTCCGATGTGGCAAAGATGATCGAGGCTCCGATCTTCCACGTGAACGGCGACGATCCGGAAGCGGTGGTCTATGCCGCCAAGGTGGCGACCGAGTTCCGCCAGCTCTTCGGCAAGCCGGTCGTGATCGACATGATCTGCTACCGCCGTTTCGGCCACAACGAGTCCGACGAGCCGGCGTTCACCCAGCCGATCATGTACCGCAAGATCCGCCAGCATTCGACGACGCTGCAGATCTATGCCGACAAGCTGATCGCCGAGAACGTCATCACGGCGGAGGAACTCGAGGCCATGCGCGCCGAACGGCGCGCCGACCTCGACCGCGAGTTCGACGCGGGCCAGGCCTACAAGCCGAACAAGGCCGACTGGCTCGACGGCAAGTGGGCGGGCATGAAGCAGGCGAAGGATCTCGAGGATCCCCGTCGCGGCCAGACCGGCGTTCCCGTCGACACGCTGAAGGATATCGGCACGAAGCTGACGAGCGTTCCGGAGGGCTTCAACGTCCACCGCACGATCCGCCGCTTCCTCGACAACCGCAAGAAGATGTTCGACACGGGCGAGGGCTTCGACTGGGCCACCGCCGAGGCCATGGCCTTCGGGTCGCTGATGGTCGACGGTCATCCGGTCCGCCTGTCGGGCCAGGACTGCGAGCGCGGCACCTTCTCGCAGCGCCACTCCGTTCTCTACGACCAGGAGGACGAGAACCGCTACATCCCGCTCAATCACCTGAGCGAGACCCAGGGGCGCTACGAGGTCATCAACTCGATGCTCTCCGAGGAAGCGGTGCTTGGCTTCGAGTACGGCTACACGTTGACCGAGCCCAACGCGCTGACGCTCTGGGAAGCCCAGTTCGGTGACTTCGCCAACGGCGCGCAGGTGGTCTTCGACCAGTTCCTGTCGTCGGGCGAGCGCAAGTGGCTGCGCATGTCGGGCCTCGTCTGCCTGCTTCCGCACGGCTACGAGGGGCAGGGTCCGGAGCACTCCTCCGCCCGTCTCGAGCGGTTCCTGCAGATGTGCGCCGAAGACAACATGCAGGTCGCGAACTGCACCACGCCGGCGAACTACTTCCACATCCTGCGTCGTCAGTTGAAGCGCGACTTCCGCAAGCCGCTGATCCTGATGACGCCGAAGTCGCTGCTGCGCCACAAGCGCGCCGTCAGCCGGCTGGACGAGTTCGGCGAGGACACGAGCTTCCACCGCATCCTGTGGGACGATGCTCAGCTTCCGGGCATGAGCGAGATCGAGCTGGCCGCGGACGACAAGATCCGCCGCGTCGTGCTGTGCTCGGGCAAGGTCTACTACGACCTGTTCGAGGAGCGCGAGAAGCGGGGCATCAACGATGTCTACCTGCTTCGCGTCGAGCAGCTCTATCCGTTCCCGACCAAGGCGCTGGTGAACGAGCTGGCCCGCTTCAAGGGCGCGGACTTCGTGTGGTGCCAGGAAGAGCCCAAGAACATGGGCTCCTGGTTCTTCGTCCAGACCTATCTCGAGTGGGTGCTGCAGCAGATCGAGGCCACCAACCAGCGGCCGCGCTACGTGGGCCGCGCCGCTTCGGCGGCGACCGCCACGGGTCTGATGTCCAAGCACCAGGCCCAGCTCCAGGCGTTCCTGGACGAGGCCTTCGCCGATTAGTCGCATGGCGCGCGCCGGAGACCCCGGCGCGCGCCGTCACGTGTCTGACCCCTTTTCGCCCGTGGCCGCTTCATGGACCACGGGATCCGACGGGCGCCGGCAGGCCCGTCGCTTGGCGCAAGGACCGGTTCCTTCCGCGCGCCGCCACCGGATGAAAGAGATTGAGATCATGGCGACCGAAATTCGAGTTCCCACGCTGGGCGAATCCGTGACCGAGGCCACCATCGCGCAGTGGTTCAAGAAGCCCGGCGATGCGATCAACGCCGACGAGCCCATCGTCGAGCTGGAGACGGACAAGGTGACGGTGGAAGTGCCGGCGCCCGCGTCCGGCACGCTTGGCGAGATCCTCGTCAAGGAAGGCGACACCGTCGAGGTCGGCGCGCTTCTCGGGCAGATCGAGGATGGAGCCGGCGCGGCCAAGCCCGCCGCGGCCGCAAAGCCGGCGGAGAAGTCCTCCGCGAAGACCGAAGAGAAGGCCGAGGCCAAGGGCGGCGACAAGACCGAGACCGTTGACGTGGTCGTTCCCTCGGCTGGCGAAAGCGTCACCGAGGCGGATGTCGGCGAATGGTTCGTCAAGGTCGGCGACACCGTGAAGGCCGACGACATTCTCGTCGAGCTGGAGACCGACAAGGCCGCGCAGGAGGTTCCCTCCCCGGCCGCCGGCAAGATCGTCGAGGTCGCGGTCGAGACCGGCACCACCGTGACGCCGGGCCAGCTTCTGGCGCGCATCGCCGTTGGCGCGGGTGCCGCCTCCGCTCCGGTCGCCTCGGCGCCGAAGGCCGAGGACGGGAAGGCTCCGGCCGCTTCCGGGTCGGACATGCCGCCGGCGCCTTCCGCCTCCAAGATGCTGGCCGAGAAGGGCATGGATGCCGGGTCGGTCGAGGGATCGGGCAAGCGCGGCCAGGTGCTCAAGGGTGACGTGATCGCGGCTGCCGCCGCTTCCATCGCCCAGACCTCCTCCACGGCGTCCGCGCCGGCAGCCGCCCGCGCCCCGTCGGTGGCCGAGGATGCCGCGCGCGAGGAGCGCGTGCGCATGACCAAGCTGCGCCAGACCATCGCGCGCCGTCTCAAGGACGCCCAGAACACCGCCGCCATGCTGACCACCTACAACGAGGTGGACATGGGCCCGGTCATGGAACTCAGGAAGTCCTACAAGGATCTCTTCGAGAAGAAGCACGGCGTGAAGCTTGGCTTCATGGGCTTCTTCACCAAGGCGGTCTGCCATGCGCTGAAGGAGATCCCGGCGGTCAACGCGGAGATCGACGGCACGGACGTCATCTACAAGAACTTCTGCCACATCGGCGTCGCGGTCGGCACCGACCGTGGCCTCGTCGTGCCGGTGGTGCGCGATGCCGACCAGATGTCGATCGCCGAGATCGAGAAGGAAATCGCCAACCTGGGCCGCAAGGCGCGTGACGGCAAGCTCGGCATGAACGACATGCAGGGCGGCACCTTCACCATCTCCAACGGTGGCGTCTACGGGTCGCTGATGTCCTCGCCGATCCTGAACGCACCGCAGTCCGGCATCCTGGGCATGCACAAGATCCAGGAACGCCCGATGGTGGTGAACGGCCAGATCGTTGCCCGCCCGATGATGTATCTGGCGCTCAGCTACGATCACCGCATCGTCGACGGCAAGGAGGCCGTGACCTTCCTTGTCCGCGTCAAGGAGAGCCTCGAGGACGTGCAGCGTCTCGTTCTCGATCTCTGAAGACGGCTAACGAATGTGCGCTCCGGGCGGCGGTCCCGCCCGGAGCCTGTCCCGCGGACACGATCCTGTCCACACCCTGGGGGAGGCGGGTATGAAGGCGACCGTCAGTCGCTTGCAGGCGAACTGGGTTTACGGCGGTGCGCTTGTCGGCGTCTGCCTTCTGGTGCTTTCCCCGCTTCTGACAGCCGGATGGCCGCTTGGAGAGCGTCTGGTCTGGCTCGTCCTGCCCGTCTACATGCTGCATCAGCTCGAGGAACATGACGGCGACCGGTTCCGTCTCTTCGTCAATGCCACCATCGGCGGCGGGCGCGAGGCCCTGAGCGTGCGCGATGTTTTCGTGATCAACGTTTTCGGCGTATGGGGCGTCATGGTCGTGACGCTCTGGCTGATGCGGGCCGTCGCGCCGGACTGGGGACTGGTCGGGATCTATCTGGTTCTCGTCAACGCGGTCCTGCATTTCGTGCAGGCGCTCGTCATGCGGCGCGTCAATCCGGGTCTCTGGACGGCGCTGGTCCTGTTCCTGCCGCTCGGCGTCTGGGGGCTCGCCGAGATCGGGCCCGGGGCGACGCCTGCCGCCCACACCGTTTCGCTTGCCGCCGTCGTCGTGCTGCACGTGGCGATCGTGGTTAACGTGCGCCGCAGGCTGGCGCGCGCCTGAGGGGGAGGGAATGCAGATGGGGCCGGAATTTCTTCTGACCGCCCTTGTGGTGGTGCTCGCGCCTGGAACCGGCGTGGTCTACACCGTGGCGACCGCCCTCGCGCGCGGACGGGTTCCGGGCATCGCGGCGGCCGTGGGCTGTACCTTCGGCATCGTGCCCGCGCTGCTTGCCGCGATATTCGGTCTGGCGGCCCTGCTTCATGCGAGCGCGCTCGCCTTCCAGATCCTGAAATACGCGGGCGCCGCCTATCTCTTCTATCTTGCCTGGCAGGCGCTGCGTCAGGGCGGTCCGCTTGCCTTCGACCGGAAGTCCGCCGGTCCGGCCAACCTCCTCGCGGTCGCGCGCAACGGGTTTCTCATCAACGTGCTGAACCCGAAGCTGTCGCTGTTCTTCCTGGCCTTCCTGCCGCAGTTCGTCAGTCCGCAGGCCGGTTCTGTCACGCTGCAGGTGCTTGGCCTGGGCGGCGTCTTCATGGGGCTGACGCTGGTGGTTTTCATCGGCTACGGTCTGTTCGCGGCGGCGGTCGGGGCCCGGCTCCTGTCGAGCCGCCGCGCCATGGCCTGGCTGGGACGTACGGTTGCCGTCGCCTTTGCCGGCTTCGGTCTGCGTCTGGCGCTCGCGGAGCGCTAGGAGGGGCTTGAGCGCGATGGCCGTCCAGACAAACGAACAGGGGATCCGATGAGCGAGAGTGTTGTGATCGTGACGGGGGGGAGCCGGGGCATCGGCGCTGCGGCGGCCCTGCGCCTGGCAGCACCCGGCACCACCGTGCTGCTGACCTATGTGTCCAGCCCGGCACGCGCCGACGAGGTCGTCGCCGGGATCGAGGCGCGTGGCGGTCGGGCGGTTGCCCTGCAGGCCGATGTGGCAAGCGAGGCGGACTGCCTGAAGACCTTCGCCGAGGCCGACAGGCTCGGCCGGCTGACGGGTCTCGTCAACAACGCCGGCGTGGTGGATGTCGCCGCACCGCTCACCGACATGTCCTTCGAGCGCTTCCGGCGCATCTTCGACGTCAACGTGCTTGGCACGATGGTCTGCGCCCGCGAGGCGGTGAAGCGCATGTCCACCGCGGGGGGCGGCAAGGGAGGCGCGATCGTCAACCTGTCGTCCGCCTCCGCCAAGCTCGGGTCACCGTCGCAATACATCGACTATGCCGCCGCCAAGGGGGCGGTCGATACCTTCACCGTCGGGCTCGCCAAGGAGGTCGCGCGCGAGGGCATCCGCGTGAATGCCGTGCGCCCGGGCATCATCGAGACGGAAATCCACGCCTCGGGCGGTGACCCCGACCGCGCGGCGCGCATGGCGTCCGACCTGCCCATGGGGCGGGCGGGAACGGCGGAGGAATGCGCCGAGGCCATCGCGTGGCTTCTGTCCGACGCGGCGAGCTACACCTCCGGCGCCATCCTCGACGTGTCGGGCGCAAGGGCCATCGTGCCCTGAGGCGTCGACACCGCGAACCACATGAACACGGCGGCCCTGTCCGCCCTTGCCAGCAGGAAAAAGGCGAAAGCAATGTCCCAGTTTGATCTCGTCGTCATCGGCACCGGCCCTGGCGGATACGTCTGCGCCATCAAGGCGGCCCAGCTCGGGCTGAAGGTCGCGGTCGTCGAGAAGCGTGGCTCCCATGGCGGCACCTGCCTGAACGTCGGCTGCATTCCCTCCAAGGCGCTGCTGCACGCGTCTGAGCAGTTCGAGGAGGCGGGACACTCCTTCGAGGGCATGGGCATCAAGGTCGGCAAGCCGAAGCTCGACCTCAAGGCGATGATGGCCTTCAAGGACAAGGTCGTCGAAGGCAACGTCTCCGGCATCGAGTTCCTGTTCAAGAAGAACAAGGTCACCGCCTTCGACGGCGTCGGGCGCATCGTCTCGGCCGGCAAGGTCGAGGTCACCGCCGCCGACGGGTCGAAGCAGGAGGTCGAGGCGAAGTCGATCGTCATCGCCACCGGGTCCGACGTGGTCCGCCTGCCGGGCATCGAGATCGATGAGAAGCGCGTGGTCTCCTCCACCGGCGCGCTGGCGCTGGACAAGGTTCCAGGCAAGGTCGTCGTCATCGGCGCGGGCGTCATCGGCCTCGAGCTCGGTTCCGTCTGGCGCCGTCTCGGCGCGGAGGTGACGGTGGTCGAGTTCATGGACAAGATCCTCGGCCCCATGGACGGCGAGGTTTCCAAGTCCTTCCAGCGGATGCTGAAGAAGCAGGGCATGACCTTCCACCTGTCGACCAAGGTCACCGGCGTCGACACCTCGGGCAAGCAGGTCGTGGTCACCGTGGAGCCGGCCGCCGGCGGCGAGGCGGCTGCCGAGACCATCGAGGCCGACGTCGTGCTGGTCGCGATCGGCCGCCGGCCGGTCACCGAGGGGCTGGGCCTCGACGAGATCGGCGTCGAACTCGACGAGCGCGGCCGGGTGAAGACCGATGGCCACTACCAGACCAATGTCGCCGGCATCTACGCCATCGGCGACGTGATCGCCGGGCCGATGCTTGCGCACAAGGCCGAGGACGAGGGCGTCGCGGTCGCCGAGATTCTCGCCGGCCAGGCGGGCCACGTGAACTACGGCGTCATTCCGGGCGTGGTCTACACCTCGCCGGAAGTGGCGGAGGTCGGCAAGACCGAGGAGGCGCTGAAGGCCGAGGGCGTCGACTACAAGGTCGGCAAGTTCTCGTTCATGGCCAACGGCCGCGCCAAGGCGATGGGTCACACCGACGGCTTCGTGAAGGTGCTGGCCGACGCGCAGACCGACCGGGTGCTGGGCGTTCATATCCTCGGCCACGGTGCCGGCGAGATGATCCACGAGGCGGCGGTGCTGATGGAGTTCGGCGGCGCGTCGGAGGATCTGGCGCGCACCTGCCATGCGCATCCGACCATGAGCGAGGCCGTCAAGGAAGCGGCCATGGCGGCCTTCGCCAAGCCGATCCACTCGTAGGACCGGCGCGACGCGAGCGTGATCGCGAGATGACAGAACGCCCGCTCCGGTTTCCCGGGGCGGGCGTTCTGCTTCCGGCCTCTTCTCATTATCCGGTCAATCGACCGCCCGGCTTCGTGCGGGCCGTGGCGACCTATTCGGCGGCGGGCTTCACCTTGCGCGCGTCTTCCGCCGCGCGGATCGTTTCCAGGGAGAGGTCGTTGGTCGCAACGGCGGTGGAGCGCGTTTCCTCGCTGCTGGCCACGCTGGTCCGCGCCTTGGACTGGGCCACCTTGCCCCAGCTGCAGTCGGCGATCGCGGGTACTCCGGAAAGCGCGACAAAGGCCGCCGCTGTCGTCAGTCCTGCAAGAATACGCATGATCCTCTCCTCTCTGGCTGTCGGTCCGTCCCGTATCTCCGTCATGTCCGTCTTCGCGAGGTTCCGGCATGTGTCCACGACGCCGAAACGCTTTCCGCAGGGGAAAGGATAGCGCGACTTCATCGTTTCGGCCAGAGGGTGTGGCGCATTTTTATGCGCGCCCGTTCCCTGTGCAAGTCGCGGGTCAGTCGCGCACCATGATGGCGGCGTGGAACTCGGCGGCATTGGAGCGGTCGTGCGGCCGGTAGGTCACCAGCGCCTCGATGCGCTTTTCCATGGTGATCACCTGGATTTCGCGGGCGCCGAAGAGGCCGGGAAAGCTTGCCTCGACCCGGCCGCTGGCATTGCGCCAGGCATCGGTCCAGCCCCATTTGCAGTCGCGCGGCGAACACCGGGTAAACGCCCGCATCCGCATGACGATCTGCTTGCCGCGACAGTGGCTCTCGATTTCGAGGATGCGGATTTCCTGATAGTCCGCGTTGCGGTTGATCCAGCGGCCCGCCTCGGGCACCTGGCAACGCTCATCCGCGGCCGCCGCCGGAAACGGAGCCGAGGCGAGAAGGGCGAGAACCGCCGAAAGCGGAATCAGCTTGCGCATGGGGACGAGTCTCCTGCAACGCCGTGTTGCCGGCAAGGAAAATCGCCGCGTCCCCCGGTCGCGTCCAGGCCACACCCTGGCCACCCTAGCCACTGTGGTCGCGTCCGCGCGGATGCGCCCGGTCGAAAGTGTCGAGCAGCCGCGCGGCATCCACCTGCGTGTAGATCTGTGTGGTGGAAAGGCTCGCGTGTCCAAGCAGCTCCTGGATCGTGCGCAGGTCGCCGCCTCCCGCCAGAAGATGGGTGGCGAAGGAATGGCGAAGGGCATGGGGCGTGGCGCTGTCGGGAAGTCCGAGCGCGGAGCGGAAGGTCGCCATCGCCTTTTGCACCAGACGCGGGTTCAGCGGTCCACCGCGTGCGCCGAGAAACAGCGGCCCTTCCGGTTCCGGCACATAGGGGCAGAGCTTCAGGTAGGCCTCCACCGCCTCGCAGACCACCGGCAGAACGGGCACGATGCGCGTGCGCCCGCCCTTGCCGGTCACCCTGAGCGTTTTCGTGCCGGCGCGGGGGGCGTTGCGCCCGGTCAGCGCCAGCGCCTCCGACAGGCGCAGTCCGCAGCCGTAAAGCAGCGTCAGCACGGCGGCGTTGCGCGCCGCGATCCAGGGCTCGCCGTCCGGTCCGTTGCCGGCGTCGGTGACAGCAAGCGCGTCGTCGGCGGAAACCGGCTTGGGCAGCGAGCGCCCCTGCCGGGGCGGACGCACACTGGTGCTCGCGGCGGCATTGATCTCGCCGCGCCGCTCCAGAAACCGCAGGAAGGAACGGATGCCGGCAAGCCCGCGCCCGAGCGAGCGGCTGCCCACGCCCTGCTGTCGGCGGCTGGCCAGAAAGCCGCGAAAGTCGGCCGGCTTCAGGTCACCCAGGTCGGCGATGCCGGGCGGGCCGCCCTGGTGCATGGTGAGAAAGCGCAGGAACTGGCGCAGGTCGCGTTCATAGGCGACGAGCGTCTTGTCGGCGAGCCGGCGTTCCGAGCCCAGATGGTCGAGCCAGTCGCCGATCGCCGCGTTGAGGTCGGGCTTCGCCGACACGAGAAGCGAATCGCCTTGCGTCATGGCGGACAGTCTAGCACCGGGCGCGGGAACGGAGGAGAAGCGCTCGGGCGATCCCGTCCGCACGCTCCCCATAGCCCTTCCCTCCGGCGTCACCCCGGGCAAGGGCGGCACGCCCGCGACCCGGGGCCCATTGGCCCCCTCGGCCGGGGCGGGAAGGACGCGGTGATTGCCGCGACGGCGGGGCGCCACCGCGCCGGCCGCATATGTGGATGCGTTGGATTGGGCCCCGGATCTCCGCTGCGCTGCGTCCGGGGTGACGTTTGTGGGGAGGCGAGATATTGCCCCTGACTGGCGATTGCGGAAAGGGCGCGCGGTATGAAAGAGGCCAGCCACCTGCTCCTTGTCATCCCTGCGAAGGCAGGGATCCAGTAAGCCGGCAAGGTCGTGTGTCTCGCCGGAGATGCTTCTCGCACCCGGTGGAGACTACTGGATCCTGGTCTCCGTCTTGCGTCGGAACCGGGATGACAGCCGAGGAAGCGATGGACGCTTGCACCTCTCTCCGCCATCACCCCGCATCATGAAAAAGGGCCGGAGGTTTCCCGCCGGCCCGTTCGATGTCGTGCGAGGCCGTGCCGCCCGGGCGGCGGCCGTCCTTACAGGATGCTCTGGCCGGTCTTCTGCCAGTCGGCGAGGAACTGCTCCAGCCCCTTGTCGGTGAGCGGATGCTTGACGAGACCCTTGAGCACCGCCGGCGGCACCGTGGCGACGTCGGCGCCGATCAGGGCGCAATCCTTGACGTGATTGGCGCTGCGGATCGAGGCGGCCAGGATCTCGGTCTCGAAACCGTAGTTGTCGTAGATCACGCGGATCTCGCGGATCAGGTCGAGCCCGTCGATGTTGATGTCGTCGAGACGGCCGATGAACGGCGAGATGAAGCTCGCGCCGGCCTTGGCGGCCAGAAGCGCCTGATTGGCCGAGAAGCACAGCGTGACGTTGACCATGTGGCCCTCGTCGCTGAGCACGCGGCAGGCCTTGAGGCCGTCGAGCGTCAGCGGAAGCTTGATGGCGATGTTGTCGGCGATGGCGGCAAGCTTCGTGCCCTCGGCGATCATGGCGTCGGCCTCGGTGGCGGTCACCTCGGCGGAGACCGGGCCGTCCACCATCTCGCAGATCTCGGCGATCACCTCGGCCATGGGCCGGCCGGCCTTGAGGATCAGCGACGGGTTGGTGGTCACGCCGTCGAGCAGGCCGGTCTCGGCGAGTTCGCGGATCTCGTTGGTGTCGGCGGTGTCGACGAAAAATTTCATGGCGCGGCAAGGCTCCCTGTGGCGAAAGGGGACGGATGCGGTATGCACGCCCCGTGGCGGGCGGGATCGCCCGCGCCCGTCTCCTTATCGTAGGATGGCGGCCCGCGACACCCCCGATTCGCACACACGCCGGGGCAATCGGCTCTCGCCACCCGTGCGGGAGCGCCTTTTGACCCGAGCCCAGGGACCGCAAGCAAGCAGCCATGACCTCGCGCCGCGTTCCAAGCCTTCCAGACGACCTTTTCGGCGCGCCGGACACCGCGGGCGCCGCCGTTCTCGCGCGCGTGCTGCTGCCGGTGGCGATCGGCACCGCCTACACCTACCGGGTTCCCGCCGGCATGAGCGTCGTGCCGGGATCGATCGTGCGGGTCCCGCTCGGCTCGCGCGAGGTGATCGGCGCGGTCTGGGCCCTCGAGGAGGGCCCGGGCGGCCTCGCGCCCTCGCGGATCAAGGACGTTCTCGCCGTCTATGACGACGTGCCGCCGCTTTCGGCCGACCTGCGCGCGCTTGTCGAGTGGGTTGCGTCCTGGACGCTCGCCGCCCCCGGTATGGTGCTGCGCATGATCCTGCGCTCGGAAGCCGCGCTGGAGCCGGAGGCGCCGGTGGCGGGTGTGCGCCGGGTCGAGGCGGCGTCGGTCCCCGAACGCCTGACTCCGGCCCGCAAGCGCGTTCTCGAAACGCTGGAGGATGGCATGGCCTGGTCGAAGAGCGGCCTGGCCCACGCGGCCGGCGTCAGTCCCTCGGTCATTGACGGGCTGATTTCCCATGGCACGCTCGAGGTCGTGGAGATGCGCCGCTCGAGCGCGCCGCCGGAACCCGATCCCGACTACGCGCCGACGGCGCTGACCCCTGCCCAGACGGCGGCGGCCGAAACGCTCGTCGCGGGCATCGGCAAGGGCTTTGCCACGTTTCTCATCGACGGTGTCACCGGCTCCGGCAAGACGGAGGTCTATTTCGAGGCCGTCGCCGAGGCGATCCGCCAGGGACGCCAGGCGCTGGTGCTGATTCCCGAGATCGCGCTGACCGACGCCTTTCTCGCGCGGTTCGAGCGCCGCTTCGCCGTACGCCCCGCCGAATGGCATTCCCAGATCACGCCGAAGCAGCGCGCCGACGTCTGGCGCGGTGTCGCCCACGGTCGGGTGCGCGTCGTCGTCGGGGCACGCTCCGCGCTGTTTCTGCCCTTCTCCGATCTTGGGCTGGTCGTCGTCGACGAGGAGCACGACACGGCCTACAAGCAGGACGATCGGGTGCCCTACAACGCCCGCGACATGGCCGTGGTGCGCGCCCATCTCTCGGGCTTTCCCGTGGTGCTCGCCTCGGCCACGCCCTCGGTCGAGAGCCGGGTCAACGCCGAGGCGGGGCGCTACCGGCTGATCGAACTGCCGGAGCGGGCCACCGGCGCGCCCATGCCGGAGATCTCCGTCATCGACTTGCGTCAGGACGGACCGGAACGCGGTCGCTGGATCGCGCCCCTGCTGCGTCGGGCGATCGCCGACACTTTCGCCGGCGGCGGCCAGTCGCTCTTGTTCCTCAACCGTCGCGGCTACGCGCCGCTGACCCTGTGCCGCTCCTGCGGTCATCGCTTCCAGTGCCCCAACTGTTCCGCGTGGCTGGTCGAGCACCGCTTCCGTGGTCGGCTCGCCTGTCATCACTGCGGCCACAGCGAGCCGGCGCCGGATCATTGCCCGTCCTGCGGCGACACGCAGTCGCTGGTCGCCTGCGGCCCCGGTGTCGAACGCATCGCGGAGGAGGTGATCGACCTCTTTCCGCAGGCCCGGGTTTTGGTGCTCTCCTCCGACGTTCAGGGCGGGCCGGAGCGGCTGAAGCGGGAAATGAAGGTGATCGAGGAAGGCGGCGCCGACATCGTGGTCGGTACCCAGCTCGTCGCCAAGGGCCACAATTTCCCGATGATGCGCCTCGTCGGCGTGGTCGATGCCGACCTCGGGCTTGCCAATGGCGACCCGCGCGCGGCCGAGCGCACCTACCAGCTTCTGGCGCAGGTGACGGGGCGGGCGGGCCGCATCGGCGGCGGCGGACGCGGCTTCCTCCAGACCCATGCGCCGGAGCATCCCGTGATCCGGGCGCTGGCGTCGGGCGATTCCCGCGCCTTCTACGCGGCCGAGATCGAGGTGCGCCGCGCCGCCGGGCTGCCGCCCTTCGGACGTCTGGCGGCGATCATCGTTTCCGCCGTCGAGCGCGCGGCCGCGGAAGCCCATGCGCGCGGCCTGGCCCGCATGGCGCCCGACGAGCCCGGCGTCACCGTGCTTGGTCCCGCCGAGGCGGCCATGGCGGTCGTGCGCGGGCGCCACCGGTTCCGCCTGCTGGCCATGGCGCCGCGCGGCGTCGACCTGCAGGCGGTCCTGCGGGCGTGGCTGGCGAAGGCGCCGAAACCGACCGGGTCGGTGCGCGTCCAGGTCGATGTCGATCCGCAAAGCTTCATGTAGCCGGGCCGACCGGTGCAGGCAGGGGGGCGAGTCGCCGGAGGAGGGGGCGAGTCGGTGCCTTGTCCGCTTTGGCGGGGACAACCTGTGTCGCCGGTCCTTTGCCGCCTCATCGCGAAAAGGGCGCGGGAAACGGGGACAAGCGGTTCCGGGGCGGTAAAGGGTCAAGTTTTTGCGTTGCAGCGGCGTGACTCGAAATTGGCGCAAAATTTCGAAGTGAATTGCCGGGAATTGCCCGAAATTGACGAATTTTGGCCGGATTCCCGGTACTTGAGCCGCCCTTGATGCAGCGCGGAAATGCTCTCGGCCATCGGGCTATCCCCGTTATGACGCCATTTTCCGCCTGTTTGGCGCAATTGAGTCGCCCCGCAATGTTGCTCCCACATGAAGCCTGTGCTAATCGAAGCGCGGCTTTGCGGGGCACGAGCGGGCACGCGTCTTCCCCGGGCAAGAAACTGTCGATTTAACAAGACCTTGTGAACGGCACTGCCGGACGCATGGTCGTAAACCCGCCTCAGAGAGCACGGACCCTGTGACCGACAACGTAACTCTCATTTCAGGTGTGGCTTCCCGTTACGCGACGGCACTGCTCGACTTGTCAGAGGAGCAGGGCTCCGTGGCGGAGGTCGAGACGGCGCTCACGGCGTTCGAGAAGCTGCTCCAGGACAGCGAGGACCTGCGCCGTCTCGTGACGAGCCCGGTCTTCTCCGCCGACGAGCAGGTGAAGGCGCTTGGCGCCATTCTGGACAAGGCCGGCATCGCCGGGCTCGCCGGAAACTTCATCAAGCTCGCCGCCCGCAACCGCCGCCTCTTCGCGGTGCCGTCGATGATCGCCGCCTTCCGCGCCGCGCTCGCAGCTCGCCGCGGCGAGCTGCCGGCCGACGTGATCTCGGCGACGGAGCTTTCAAAGGATCAGCTCGACACGCTGACGACCTCGCTCAACGAGGCGACCGGCAAGTCGGTTGTGGTTTCGGCGAAGGTCGATCCTTCCCTGATCGGCGGCCTGGTCGTCAAGGTCGGGAGCCGCATGATCGATACTTCGCTCAAGACAAAACTCAATTCCCTCAAGATCGCTATGAAAGAGGTCGGCTGATGGATATTCGGGCCGCGGAAATCTCCGCCATCCTCAAGGACCAGATCAAGAACTTCGGTCAGGAAGCCGAAGTTTCGGAAGTCGGTCATGTGCTTTCGGTCGGTGACGGCATCGCCCGCGTCTATGGTCTCGACAAGGTCCAGGCCGGCGAAATGGTCGAGTTCCCGGGTGGTATCCGGGGCATGGCGCTGAACCTCGAGGCCGACAACGTCGGCGTCGTGATCTTCGGCTCCGACCGCGACATCAAGGAAGGCGACACGGTCAAGCGGACCGGCGCCATCGTCGAGATCCCGGTCGGCAAGGGCCTTCTCGGTCGCGTCGTCGACCCGCTCGGCAACCCGCTGGACGGCAAGGGCCCGATCGAGGGCGCCGAGATGCGCCGCGTCGACGTCAAGGCCCCCGGCATTCTGCCGCGCAAGGGCGTGCACGAGCCGATGTCGACGGGCCTCAAGGCCATCGACGCGCTCATCCCGATCGGTCGCGGTCAGCGCGAGCTCGTCATCGGTGACCGCCAGACCGGCAAGACCGCGATCATTCTGGACACGTTCCTGAACCAGAAGCCGATGCACGCGACGGACAATGAGAGCGAGAAGCTCTATTGCATCTACGTCGCCGTCGGCCAGAAGCGTTCGACCGTCGCCCAGTTCGTGAAGCAGCTCGAGGAGTCGGGCGCGCTCGAGTACTCCGTGGTCGTCGCCGCGACCGCCTCGGATCCGGCGCCGCTGCAGTTCCTGGCGCCGTTCTCCGGCACCGCGATCGGCGAGTTCTTCCGCGACAACTCCATGCACGCGGTGATCGGCTATGACGATCTGACCAAGCAGGCCGTGGCCTACCGTCAGATGTCGCTGCTGCTCCGTCGTCCGCCGGGGCGTGAGGCTTTCCCGGGCGACGTGTTCTATCTCCATTCGCGTCTGCTCGAGCGTTCCGCCAAGCTGAACGAAGACAACGGTCTCGGCTCGCTCACCGCCCTTCCGGTCATCGAGACCCAGGGCAACGACGTGTCGGCCTTCATTCCGACCAACGTGATCTCGATCACCGACGGCCAGATCTTCCTTGAGACGGATCTGTTCTTCCAGGGTGTCCGCCCGGCCGTGAACGTCGGTCTGTCGGTGTCGCGCGTCGGCTCCTCGGCCCAGATCAAGGCGATGAAGCAGGTCGCCGGCAAGATCAAGGGCGAGCTGGCCCAGTATCGCGAGATGGCGGCCTTCGCTCAGTTCGGTTCCGACCTCGATGCCACGACCCAGCGTCTGCTGAATCGCGGCGCGCGTCTGACCGAGCTGCTGAAGCAGGCCCAGTTCTCGCCGCTGAAGACCCAGGAGCAGGTCGCCGTCATCTACGCCGGCGTCAATGGTTACCTGGACAAGCTTCCGGTCGACAAGGTGAAGGACTTCGAGGAAGGCCTTCTGCTGAACCTGCGCGGCGAGCATGCCGATCTCCTGGACGCGATCTGGGAGAAGAAGGCGCTTGATGCCGATCTCGAGGGACGCCTGAAGGCGGCCATCGAGGCGTTCGCCAAGAACTTCGCCTGACGCGACCGAGGCTCTAGGGACAAGGGGCGGCCATGCCGAGCCTGAAGGACTTACGAAACCGGATCGCCTCCGTTAAGGCGACGCAGAAGATCACCAAGGCCATGCAGATGGTGGCCGCGGCGAAGCTGCGCCGCGCCCAGGAGGCGGCCGAGGCCGCGCGGCCCTATGCGGAACGCATGGAGGCCGTCCTCGCCAACCTCGCCAGCGCCTTCGAGGGCCGGGACGATGCTCCGCGCCTCCTCGCCGGCACCGGCAAGGATGACGT
>MDTG01003622.1_pt1 | contig 18262 bp, 16 predicted proteins | sample 811421 | NCBI WGS metagenome assembly MDTG01 (sample SAMN05326645, study PRJNA326480) | marine metagenome | isolation source: seawater | place: Pacific Ocean: South East | collected 2011 | reverse complement strand
TTGGTAATAATAAAGCAATAAAACTAATCAACTCTAAATTAGGTAAAAACTCACACACATCACTCTATTTAAACTTCAACAACCCACTCCAAGAATGGAAAAAAATATTTAATACACTTGTTTCAAAAAACATATCTTCAAAGGACTATTTTTTCAATTCGATGCTTTTTTTAAATGAGCACACAACATACTCTAACCCCACTAAATGGAACTTTTTCATGAATACAAATACAATATACAAACCTCAAATTGTATTAAATCATAAATCTGGTGGATATGAAATCATCTCTCAAGACATAGAAAACAATTTATACTTACTAAATTCTAAGGGTGAGAAAATATGGAAAAAACAACTTGGACATCAAATAATTGGAGATATACATCAAATTGATAGTTATAAGAATAATAAATTACAATATCTATTTAATACATCTGATTCAATTTATTTAATTGACCGCAATGGAGAACATGTTTCACCTTTTCCATTTAAATCTATTGAGGAGATGTCTATTCCTCTAGCACTATTTGAATATGACAACAATAGGTCTTATAGAATACTGGTGTCAATGAACAATAAATTACAAATGTTTGATGGTCGGGGAAATATAATTGAGGGGTGGAGCTTGAAAGAAGTCTCTTCTAAAATAAATTTATCACCAATACTATTTCAATTATTTGACAAAGAATACATCATGATTAGTGAGGAAAATGGGAAACTCCATTTTTTAAATAGAAAAGGACAAGAAAGAATTCATTTAAAACAAAAGATTAATTTGAGTAAAAATCCTGTTAGTGTTCTGAAATCAGAATCTGAAAAAAAAAGCAAATTACTTGCTTTAACAAATAAAGGGCTGTTAATCTACATAAATTTAAACGGATCTACTGACACATTAAAGGTTCAAAATCTATCTCCTGAAGATATATATATTATTAATGACAACCTCACTGTCATTCTTAAAGGAAGAAAATTAAGTATAATGAATAATGAAACTCAATTTGAGTATAATTTCAAAAGTAATCCTGTATCAGTTCCTAAAATTATTTATAAAAATAATGGTCAATACCTAATTGGCGTACAGCACGAAAGTGAAAATTCAATTTATTTATTTAATCAAAATGGAAAAATAAAAACACAACCTTTTTTTGGAACTACTGATTTCAGTATAGGAAAACTAGAAAATGACTCAATATATAATCTAATTGTTGGTAGCGAAGAAGGAGTAATTTATAACTATATAATCAATTAAACTTAATTTTTTTCGTTAAACTTAGTTTTTGGCCTATATAAGGTTCCGAATTCAGTTTCATTCTATTTTTCTTATATAAATGCTTTATCTGTATACCATACAATTGAGAAATAGTGTACATTGTCTCTCCCTCTAATACAATATGGTATGATTTATATCCCTTTCGTCTTTTTGGTTGCAAGTAGACTTTTTCACCTTCAAATAACAAACGATCTTCACTAGATTCATTATATTTTAGCAATTCCCATAACCAGACATCTAATCTCTCTGCAATATCATCATAAAGCTCACCTTCTTTAGCTATGACATATTTAATATAATTTTCTTCTTTAACAATGTTTCCATTTATTTTTTCTGTACGAGAACCTTTCTTTTCATTTGTGTTTTTTCTAAATTTCTTTTTATCAAACTGACTTAAATTATATTTTTCAATTAATGTTATTATTTTTTTTGAATAAGTTTTACTGGTTGCATAACCTGCTTTTTGCAGCCCCTTAGCCCAACCTTTATAATCAGTCTTACGTAAATTAAACAAAAATTGGTACCTACTTCTTTGAGATAAAAAAATTGAATGATCCCTATACGAATCATCTACATTGTCATACTTTCTAAAACATTCATTTTTTTCATCATCGTCATGAAAAACAGATGGCCCTTCCCAATCCACATGGCACTTAATACCAAAATGATTATTAGATTCAATACTCAACACACTAGTCCCATAAGATGACTCTAAAATACCTTGTGCAAGGGTAATACTTGCTGGAATTTTATACAGGTGCATTTCTTTTACAGCAATATTATTATATTTTTTAATATAATCCTTCACAGTTTGAGAGAAGGATAATACAGGTAAAATAAATAAAAAATAAACATAATGTGTTTTCATTTGAATAATGTATTTAAGGTAAACCTTGAAGACCACCAGTGTGAATTACTAATAATTTACTATTTTTCTGAAAAAAATCTTGTTCGATCAATTTAAATAATGAATAAAACATCTTGCCTGTATATATTAAGTCTAGTTCAATATTGTGCTCTAGTTTAAAGTTTTCAATAAAATCTAATAAAAGATCATTCACTTTAGCAAAGCCTCCAAAATACTTATCTGGAAATAACTGCCATTTTTTATAATCATTAAAATTAAGAAAATTAATAATTGCTTTTTGCTGTTCATGTATTTTGTTAAAAGCACAAAATCCTAAAAAAAATTGATTACCCTGCATTGCTTGAATGATTCCTGATGCAGTGCAACCCGTTCCAACAGGACAACAAATATAATTAAAATCAATACTTGTCTCTTTTATTATTTCTTCACACCCTTTTATACCAAATTTATTTGCACCTCCTTCTGGGACAATAAAACATTTACCAATTTTATGATCATATGCAATAGTATCATTCTTTTTACATCTATTATATAATTCTCTATCCATATAAATAAATTCCATTTTATTTAACATACAAAATGAAAGTGTTTTATTTAATGGAATCACTTTTTCACCTCTAATCACTCCTATAGATTGAAACCCAAACATATTGCATGCATAACTTAAAGCGTGTAGATGATTAGAGTAATAACCACCATAACTTAATATTTTATTATACCCCCTTAATTTTGCTTCTAAAAAATTGTATTTTAATTTTCTCCACTTATTTCCTGATATTACATTATGAATTAAATCATCTCGCTTTACAAATAGTTCAATTTTTTTTTTTTCTAATAAAGTACTACGTAACTTTGTGACTGGACTTGGTATCTTTAAATTTAACATAGTTATTATATAAATAATACATTGCTAATGATGATTACAAAAATACGACAAATAAGCATATTAATACTCCTCCTTATAACCATTACATCATGTGAACAAGAAAGTTGTTTGTATTGCAATACATATGATATATTTGAGTTTAATGGAGATATTGAAAATTATAATGATAGCTTATTTGTATGTGAACAGGATGATATGTGGGATGAAATTGTCTGGAATATTGAGGATTATATTAATGCTCAAACTATTAATGATAAGGGAGGAGACTTTTCATATGTTGACTTAGATATCTATACCGTTGGCTACCGATCTGTAGAAAATACTGACTTAGACAATGATGGAATAATAAATGAATATGATAATGATATAGACAATGATGGAATAATAAATGAATACGACACAACGCCATATGGTGTTAATGACTTAAATATTGTAGAACTATTAATATGTACTGATAATAAATGACAGTTAATATGAATACTAATAATCTAGATCCAGAAGACTATTATATAAGTATTGATGGATATTTAATATTTACAAAGAAATACCATCTAAAAAGAGGGTATTGCTGTCAATCTAATTGCATTAACTGCCCATACTCTTTTAAAAATGGATAATAAAAACTTTAAAAAAATAATTCGCGAAGGTATACCAAAAAAAATACCAAAAAAAACAAAATATAACGCATCAAATAATCATGCCCCTATTGTTAAACATAATCTAACTCGCAGTGAAAAACAACTTGCATTAAAGAATGCTTTAAGATATTTCCCCAAAAATCAGCATAAAATTTTAATTAGTGATTTTCTATCTGAAATTGAAACATATGGAAAAGTATATATGTATAGGTATAAGCCTAAATATATAATTAAATCCCGCAACATTAACTCTTTTCCATATAAAAGCAAACATTGTGCAGCAATAATGCTCATGATTTGTAATAATTTAGATAATAATGTTGCTCAGCACCCAGAAGAATTAATTACATATGGGGGTAATGGATCTGTATTTCAAAATTGGGCTCAATATTTACTTACAATGCAATACCTATCAGAAATGTCTGATAAACAAACACTTGTTTTATACTCTGGACACCCACTCGGTGTATTTCCATCAGATAAAAATTCACCAAGACTTGTGATTACAAATGGTATGATGATCCCTAACTATTCATCAAATAAAGATTTACATAAATTTAATACACTTGGTGTTACACAATACGGACAAATGACAGCCGGTTCTTTTATGTATATTGGACCACAAGGGATAGTTCACGGTACTATGATAACTATTCTCAATGCTAGCAGAATGCTTAAATATAAATCTAACAAAACCAAACTATTTGTATCCTCTGGCCTTGGTGGCATGAGCGGAGCTCAACCAAAGGCGGCAAAAATTGCTGGATTAATAAGTGTTACTGCTGAAGTTAACTCAAAAGCTATCTCTAAAAGATATAAACAAGGCTGGGTAGATGAAGTATTAGATGATATTGAATTAGTAGTTAAGCGCGTAAAACAATTACAAAGTAATAATGAAATAGCATCAATTGCATATCAAGGAAATGTGATTGATATATGGGAAGCCTTTAGTAAACATAAAATCTTTATTGATATTGGTTCAGACCAATCCTCACTACATAATCCATTTTCTGGTGGTTATTATCCTGTGGAAATTAGTTTTAAAGAAGCTAATAATATGATAAAAGTGAATCCCCTTAAATTTAAAGAACTAGTTCAAAAATCATTAAGAAGACATGTTAAAGCTATTAATAAACATGTAAATAATGGAACATACTTTTTTGACTATGGTAATGCTTTTTTGCTTGAAGCTGGTAGAGCAAAAGCAGATGTATTTAATAAAAATAATGAATTCCGCTACCCATCCTACGTCCAAGATATTATGGGACCACTTTGCTTTGATTATGGATTTGGGCCCTTTAGATGGGTTTGCCTTTCTAATAAAGAATCTGATTTACAAAAAACAGATTTGATAGCCACTAGAGTGCTAAGAAAATTATTAATTGAATCCCCTAAAGAAATTATCCAACAAATGGAAGATAATATTAACTGGATACAGATGGCTAATGAAAACAAATTAGTAGTCGGTTCTAAAGCAAGAATTTTATATGCAAATAGCATAGGTAGAATTGAAATTGCAAAAGCATTTAATCATGCTATTAAAAAGAAAGAAATTGGACATATTGTTATTGGTAGGGACCATCATGATGTTTCAGGTACAGACTCTCCATACAGAGAAACTGCTAATATTTACGATGGGTCTAAATTTACAGCTGACATGGCCATACACAATGTAATTGGTGACAGCTTTAGAGGAGCAACTTGGGTCTCTATACATAATGGAGGTGGTGTTGGTTGGGGAGAAGTAATTAATGGAGGTTTTGGATTAGTTTTAGATGGGACAAAAAGTGCTGAAGACAAGTTAATAAATATGTTACACTGGGACGTTAACAATGGAATTGCTAGAAGATCCTGGGCTCGTAATAAAGGGGCTATAAATACTATGAAACATGAAATGAAACAAAATAAGTTATTAAAAGTAACACTGCCAAATTTAGTTGACAAAGAACTAATTAAAGAGATTGAATAATTTTTTCAGCATCGATAAATACATCTTTTAGTCCTTTAAAGTTATCTCCAGATGCAACTGCATAAAATGGCTGCCCACCTCCTTTTGCATTTACATGTTTTCCCAATTTATTTATTATTTGAGATGCATTTAATTGACTATCATTAGCTAAATTCTTACTAATTGCTATATTTAAAATAATTTTATTCTCTTTCTTGGAAGAAAATACTAAAAATGCATTACTATACTTTGCCATCAAGGAAAAGCAAATATTTTTCATTTCACTTGGACCAACAGATAAATCCCTAGCTAGAAAGATAATGTTATTAATACTTTTAATATTTGACTCTAAATCTAATACTAGATTAGTAACTTCATCTTTTTTCAGTTTACCAACTAATTCACTCAATCGTTTGTTTTCTGTAATTATATTTTGAACCAAACCAAATATATTACTTGAATTTTTAAATAATGATTTTATTTTTTTAAGTATACTAATCTTATTATTAACAAATCTAATGGCACCATAACTTGTAACTGCTTCAATTCTCCTAATACCAGAAGCAACAGAAGACTCGGAAATAATTTTCATAAAACCAATCTCTGAAGTATTTATTACGTGAGTCCCGCCACACAACTCCATTGAATCTCCAAACTGAATAACCCTTACATTATTAGTATACTTTTCTCCAAAAAGAGCAATTGCACCCATATTTTTTGCATCTTCTATTGGGATAGATCTATATTCTTTTAAATTCAAAGCAGCTAAAATGGACTTATTAATATTGTCCTCTAAAGATATTATGGTACTATTATCTAATTTTTGAAAATGAGAAAAATCAAATCTTAAATAGTCTGGCCCAACATACGAACCTCTTTGCTCAATATGTCCACCCAATAATGTTCTTAATGCATGATGAAGAAGGTGAGTTCCCGAGTGATTTCTAGAAGTTAATTGTCTATTTTTTTTATTTACATATAAATAAAAATTATTTTTTTCTTTAAAAGCAATTTCAGCCATTGGACTCATTACATGTATAATCAATTTGTTTTCACGATTTGTATCAAATACTTTGAATATTTCTTTATGTTGTTCTCCTAGATATTGAGCAGGAAGTGGATTTAATGACACATAACCATTATCCCCAACTTGTCCTCCACCTTCAGGGTAAAAAGGTGTTTTATTAAAAACTACCTGTAAATTCGTTTTACCTTTAACTTGTACTTTTCTGTATTTTATTACTTTAGAATTAGCGACATTATTTTGGTCAAAACCAACAAATTCTTCAATTTTCAAGTCATTAACATGGATCCAATCTCCTAATACAATTTCTGCATCAGATCGAGACCTAATTTTTTGTTCTTGCATACATTCATGAAATTGACTTTCATCATAAAGCATTTTATTCTCTTTTAAAATCAAAGCAGTTAAGTCTGGGGGAAATCCATAAGTATCATATAATTCAAAAACCTTTGACCCCTCTAATACACTATGAGAACTTAATTCTATATGATGATTTATTAACTCTAGTCCTTTACCAAGCGTATTCAGGAAAGCTTTCTCTTCTTGTTCGATAATCTTCTTAAGATTCAACTTTTGTTTCTCTAACGCTGGAAAAACCTGCTCAAATTGCCTTGCCAAAGAATCAACTAATTTAAACAGAAATGGATGTTTTAAATTTAAATGTGTATAACCATATCTCACAGCTCTTCTTAAAATTCTTCGAATGACATAACCTGCTCCATTATTGCTTGGTAATTGTCCATCTGCAATAGAAAAGCTAATCGCTCTTATATGGTCGACAATAACTCTTATTGCAATATCTTTATTAGAATCACACCCATAATCTACTTTAGATAGATTAGATAAAATTCTAATTAAATCATCAAATAAATCAGTATCATAAGTTGATTGTTTGTTTTGAAGAACCATGCATAACCGTTCGAATCCCATGCCAGTATCTACATGTTTTTTTGGTAACAAATCTAAAGATCTATTCTCCTTTCTATTAAACTCTATAAAAACAATATTCCATATTTCAACTACTTGTGGATGATCTCGATTAATTAAGTCACGACCATCTTGCTCATTAATTTCTTTTTGATCTCGTAAATCAATGTGAATCTCTGTAGATGGACCACATGGTCCAATTTTACCCATTTCCCAAAAATTATCTTTTTTATCACCTTGAATAATTCGTGACTCGGCAATAAATTTTAACCAAATATTTTTTGTTGTTTTATCTTGATCCAAATTATCTTTTTTATCACCAGAAAAATAAGTTACATATAATCGTTCTTTATCAATTTTGAGTTCTTGTGTCAAAAAATCCCACGCTAAATAGATTGCATGCTCTTTAAAATAATCTCCGAAAGACCAACTACCTAACATTTCAAACATAGTGTGGTGATAAGTATCATGTCCTACTTCCTCTAAATCATTATGTTTACCCGACACTCTAAGACATTTTTGACTATTAACTACTTTGGATGTTTTGATTTCAGTATTTCCCAAAAAAATATCTTTAAATTGATTCATTCCTGCATTAACAAACATTAAAGTAGGATCATCTAACTGTACTATAGAAGATGATTCTATAAAGGAATGTTCCTTGGACTTAAAATAATCAATAAATTTTTTTCTTAGCTGAGAAGACTTCATAATCAAAATTATTCTTGTTCAAATTTAAAAATTATTTAATAATAAGAGCATTTAAAATAATTGTATAAATTTACAAACATATTTTTTCTCTAAACACGATGATTAAAAACAAAAAATATTACTATGACAAGAAAAGTTTAAGTTTCAAACAACTTGACTATAAACATAGCATTTTATCAAATCTATTTAAATATATCTTTACATCAACTATCATCTCAATTATTTTTATTTTGACTATGATGTTTGTTATTGAGTCCCCTGAAGAAAAAAAACTAAAACGAGAAATACAATTTCTAGAGTTACAATATGAATCAATATCACAGAAAATTTCTAATGCCCAATTAGTATTGGATGATATTCAACAAAGAGATGATAACATATATAGAATGATTTTTGAAGTAGAGCCCATAGACGAATCAATTAGAAAAGCTGGATTTGGAGGTGTAAATCGATATGAAGAATATAATGGATATAATAACTCTGAGTTAGTGATTGAAACCAAAAAGAAAATAGACAAATTAAACAAACAATTATTTATTCAATCTAAATCATTTGACGAGGTAATTGAACTTGCAAATAACAAAGCAACTATGCTAAGTTGTATTCCGGCCATACAACCCATTTCAAATGAAAATTTAAGAAGAATGGCTTCCGGATACGGTTATAGAATTGACCCTATATATAAAACAAGGAAATTCCATCATGGAATGGATTTTTCAGCCCCTATTGGAACTCCAGTATATGCCACAGGAAATGGTGTAATTCAAAAAATTAAAAAATCTCGTTCAAAAACTAATTATGGCAATTATATTTTAATCAACCACGGATATGATTACCAAAGTTTTTATGCTCATTTAGATAAAATTTTAGTTAGTAAAGGTAAGAAGGTAAAAAGAGGCGATTTAATTGGATTAGTTGGAAATACTGGGAAATCCACTGCCCCACATTTACATTACGAGGTTCGTTACAAAGAACGAAAAATCAATCCTGCTAATTTTTATTACAATGACCTAAGCCCAGAAGAATATGAACACATGCTATTTATTTCTTCTCAAGAAAACCAATCTTTTGATTAATGACCAGTACAAATAAAATATATTATTCTATTGGAGAAATTGCACAAATAATGAATGTAAATACATCACTAATTCGTTTTTGGGAAAAAGAATTTGATATTATTAATCCTAAAAAAAATTCAAGTGGACAGCGAATATTTAGCAAAAATGATGTTCACAATATTAAATTAATATATCATCTTTTAAAAGAAAAAAAATATACAATTAAAGGTGCAAAAAAAAAGATTCGCGAAAACAAAGAAGGAACATTAAAAAACTATGAAATAATTGAAAACTTAAAAAACATAAGAACTCAATTATCAAATATTAGAGATCATTTAAAATTATAACCATGTATATTACAAGAAGAGAACGCTTTTCATCTGCTCATAAATTAATAAATAAAAATTTAGATAATTACGAGAATAGCCAAATATATGGCAAGTGTTGTGAATTACATGGCCACAACTATGAACTATTTGTCACTGTACACGGCAATATAAATAAAAAGACTGGGTTTGTAATAGACTTAAAAGACTTAAAAAAGATTATACTTAATAAGGTGATTCGCAAATTGGACCACAATTACTTAAATGATGTTGATTTCTTAAAAGATCAAATAACAACTACTGAAAATTTATGCGTAAAAATTTGGGAACAACTTGAAAAGCCTATTAAAAAACTTGGAGGAAAACTTTATAAATTAAAAATTGAGGAAACTGAAAATAATTCATTTGAATACTTTGGCCAAAGTTAATAAATTAAACAATGAACATCGAAAACGAAACATACGACTTACAATACAAACCAACTAAACAGGAACTAGATAATTATCCAGACATTCAAAATGGTCCATCATCCAATATAAAGGGATCACATGTAAGTATTCACCAAGTTGGTACTCATAATTTCAAATTACCTTTAAAATACAAAAAAAGAAATGGTGAAATTATTGAGCTAGAAACTAAAATAACAGGAACAGTTTCATTAGAAGCACATAAAAAAGGAATCAACATGTCTCGAATTATAAGATCATTTTATGATTTTAAAGATGATTTGATTTTGGATAAACTAGAAGAAATACTACTAAAGTATAAAAAGGATTTAAATTCATTTGATGCGAAAATTGGATTAAATTTTTCATACCCAATCATACTACCTTCACTTAGATCTGATAACGAAGGATATCAATACTATAATGTATCACTTGAAGCTAGCATAACACAAGATGGCCTCTTTAAAAAAATTCTGCACTTTGATTTTGTTTACTCATCAGCCTGCCCATGTTCATATGAATTATCTGAATATGCTAGAAAGCAGAGAAATAGAACTGCCGTGCCTCACTCACAAAGATCTGTGGCAAGATTATCTTTAGAATTTGACCACGTAATTTGGATAGAAGATTTACATCAAATTTGTTTAAATGCTCTACATACTGAAACTCAAGTTATTGTAAAGAGAGAAGATGAAATGGCATTTGCGGAGTTAAATGGTTCTTATTTAAAATTTGTTGAAGATGCGACTAGACTATTATACGAACAGTTAATAAACGAAACCAGAATTAAAGATTTCAGAGTTATTTGTTCTCACCAAGAATCACTTCACTCCCACGATGCGATTTCTATGATTTTAGCTCCACAAAGTAATTTCAGCGATGAAATCTCACATGAAGTATGGTCGAGCTTAATACATAAATCATGAGTTCTGTGAACATTTTTAATAAAAAATAAACTTAATAATATGAAAGCATATATTTTTCCAGGTCAAGGATCCCAATTTACTGGGATGGGTCAAGATCTATATAATTCGTCTGAAAACGCCAAACATTTATTTAATATAGCAAATGAATTGCTGGGGTTTGAAATAAGTAAATTAATGTTTGAGGGGACTAAAGAAGAATTAATGCAAACAAATGTCACACAACCAGCAATATTTATTCACTCGTGTATTTTAGCTGCTTGTACACCTAACTTTCAGCCAAACATGGTTGCGGGACATTCCTTAGGTGAATTTTCAGCACTTGTAGCAGCAAAAACAATATCATTTGAAGACGGATTATTATTAGTTTCAAAAAGAGCTGAAGCCATGTATAAAGCATGTCAAAATAAAGACTCTACAATGGCAGCAGTTATTGGATTACAAGCTGACACAATTGAAGAAATATGTCACAGTGAACCAGGAATAGTTACCGCTGCTAATTATAATACTCCGGAGCAAATTGTAATTTCTGGGGAAACAAAATCTATTGATAAAGTATGTATAAAATTGTCCGAAATCGGAGCTAAAAAAACTGTTAAATTATCTGTTAACGGAGCCTTTCACTCCCCCATAATGTCATCAGCAAAAAATAATTTAGAAAAGGCTATTAATTCCATACAATTTAAAGCACCATTATGTCCGATATACCAAAATGTATCTGCACAGCCAAATACTAATCCAATAAAAATTAAAGAGAATCTAATACTACAACTAACTTCACCAGTCAAATGGTACCAAACTATCCAACAAATGATTATTGATGGTGCTTCAGTATTTTTTGAAATTGGCCCCGGAAACGTCTTAAGCGGATTAAATAGACGTATTGATAGAAATGTCCCCATTTCAAAAGGCACATTTTAAAATTTTAATTTCTTATAATACCAGTCAATAGTAAATGACAAAGCTTGTCTAAGCTCAAGTTTTGGTTTCCACCCAAAATCAGCTCTTATTTTAGTATTATCAATAGAATATCTTCGATCATGGCCTGCTCTATCCTCTATAAAAGAAATTAAACTCAAGGGATTTTTATGAATATTCTTAGTCTTGCAAATTTCACAAATTAATTTAACCATTTCTAAGTTTGAAAGCTCAGTATTTGCACCAATATTATAAGTTTTTCCTGACTCTGCTTTATGGAAAACAATATCAATAGCTTCTATATGGTCCAGAACAAATAACCAATCACGGATATTATCCCCCTTTCCATATATTGGAATATTTTTATGATCAATTATTGACTTAATAATTGTTGGTATAAATTTTTCGTTATGCTGATGTGGCCCATAATTATTAGAACAGTTCGTAATTGATATATTGAGATTATATGTTCTATGATAAGCACGAACAAAATGATCTGAAGCTGCTTTAGACGCAGAATAAGGCGAACTAGGTCTATATGGTGAAGACTCGTTAAATGAAGGGCTACTAAATTCTAAATCTCCATACACCTCATCAGTAGAAACATGGTGAAATTTACCAATAGAGTACTTGCGAAAAGCATCCAACAAATTCAACGTTCCAATAATATTAGTATTAGCAAATATTAAAGGATTATTAATGGAATTATCTACATGGGACTCTGCTGCCAAATGGATTACATCAGTAAATTTATTCACACGAAACAACTCAAACAATGCGTCTCTATTACAAATATCAACCTTATGAAAATAATAATTGTTAGTATTATTTAAATGTTGAGTATATTCTTTACAAGATGCATAGGTTAATGAATCCAGACCATGTATAATATATTCTGGATATTTAGTACAAAAAAAATCCACCAAATGTGAACCTATAAAACCTGACTCACCAGTAATCAATACCTTTCTCATAATTATATGATTAATTACACCTTATACTATAAAATTCAACTTAAATATAAATTAAAATATATTGATTTCAACTTTTTAACTAATTTTGAGTAATGAAGTATTTATTTATAATATATTTCTTTACTTATAGTATTATCTTGGCTCAAGATAAGCAATCAAAAGAAATTAATAATACTGTACTATTCTCAGTAAATCATTCTTTTCAAATTCCCTTCGGAGAGTTAAATAAAAGATTTGGAAATAATTCAGATCTAAGTATAACAACTTATTTTATAAACAATAATAGTATTATATTTAGTTTAGAAGCAGGATTTTTATTTGGTCCAACTGTAAAAGATAATGGAATTTTTAATGGAATTGATGGAAACAATGGGTACTTAATAAGTCAAAATGGCGAAATTCCTACAATAAGACTATTTGAACGCGGAGGACATATAGATTTCAATATAGGCAAACAATTTTTGTTTAAAAAACATAAAAACAAATCTGGATTGGTAGCATCAATTGGACTAGGATATATTTATCATAAAATATTTATTGAAACATTAATTACCCAACTTCCTCAAATAAACGAAACCATGTTAAAAGGATATGACAGGCTAACTGGAGGTGTCATGACCAAACAATTCATTGGATATTTATATCAAAGTAATTTAAATAATATTCGATTTTTAATAGGAATAGAGGGAATCCAGGGTTTTACCAAGGACCTAAGAGGCTATAATTATGACACTCAAACTTTTATTAATACAAATAGATTAGATTGTCTGATTGGTTTAAAATGTGGGTTTATTATTCCTATAAAACAAAGAGAAATTGAAAGATATTATTTCTTTTAGAATCTAGCTTATATGTATAATATATTTATTCACATCTCATATTTAGTACTACATTTAACTTCTATATTATTTAAAAGTCATAAAAAATGGCGTATCGAACAAACCAATTTATTTAACAAACTTCATCATCAGACAAAACAAACAATTTGGTTCCATTGTGCATCCTTTGGGGAATATCAACAAATCAAGCCATTAATTACACACTATAATAAATTAGGTGAAGAAATTATAATTACTTTTTTTTCTTCATCCGGATATGATAATTTTGATGAGCATTCTCTAATAACACAAATATCATATTTACCCATAGACATAATGTCAAAAATGGATAAGTTTATTCAGACAATAAAACCAAAATTTGTATTTATTGCAAATAATGAAGTCTGGCCAAACATGATTAAATGCCTAAACACTAAACAAATTCCTCTATTTTTGATAGGATATAAATTTAATAAAAAACCTCCTCTATTTGTTAAGTATTTTTATTTGAAAGAATTAGCAAAATTCAACCACATATTTTCACAAGATAGAGAAACATATAATTATTTAAATACATACAACATTAAAAATATATTACTTGGTAATCTTAGAGTAAATCAAATTATTATTGATTCCAAAAAACAAATTAATGACAAAAAATTAAAACATATTGCCCAAAAATATAAGGTTGTAATATATGGTAGTGTTGAACTTACAGATTGTTCAATTATTGAAAATAGTATTAATTCATTAAATGATGTAAAACACATTATTGTTCCACACAATTATAATGATCCTAAAATATATAGTGAATTAACTAAAAGAATAACTAAAACACAATTATTATACTCTCAAATAAATTCAGAAAACTTTAATGATTTTGATGTGCTATTAATTGATGTTTTTGGACTATTAAAATATATTTATCAACTAAGCTCTATTGTATACATTGGAGGGGGATTTGGTTCAGGTATTCACAATATTCTAGAACCTGCTGTGTTCAACAATTATATATTATTTGGTCCAAATCATTCTAAATTTCCCGAGACATCTTACATTATAAAAGAAAAAATTGGAAACCACATTGTTAATGGTATAGAGTTGAAACATAACATTGAGACTATTCTTCATACAAAAAACAAGAAAATAAATAATAGTGCTTTTTTTAAAAAACATAGTGTGGATTTAAACATAATTTTTAGTGTAATAAGTAAAATATACTAAATCGTTTTTAGAATGTGTATTCTTATTCGTATCTTGCGAATAATTAAAATATCATTTCAATCAAAAGATACTTAAAAAACCCAACCTATGAAAAACAGAAATTACATATATATTATATTTTTTTTATTTCCTATTCAACTTTTTTCACAAACAGACATTGTAGGAGGTGAAGATGCTGAGATTCAAGACTACCCATACCAAGCAGCCCTAATTAATACTGGAGGATGGGGAGGAGGATATGCGTTTTGTGGAGCATCTATCATAAATGAATATTGGATACTTACAGCTGCTCATTGTTTAAGTGGAGAGTCTGCTAACAACGTATCTGTGAGAGTTGGGAATGACGCGTCTTATGCTCAGGGAGGAGAAACCTATGATGCCGCTGAAATTATTATGCATGAAAATTATAGTAATGTATCGAATGGGAATGATATTGCATTAATTAGACTTGACAATCCTATTAACTTTGATAATTACACCCAACCTGTAGAGGTTATTTGTGATCAACAAGTCGAACTTGGTGTTCAAAATCCGGGTGAAATGTCATGGATTACTGGATGGGGAGAAGATGAGGGCACAGCTAACAATCCAAATCAATTGCAAGTAGTTGGTGTTCCAATTACTACACAATCAAATTACGGAGGCATTAGTGCTGACATGATTATGGCAGGATATCCTGAGGGCGGTTATGATTCTTGTCAAGGTGATAGTGGAGGTCCCATGGTGGTGCTAGCTGCAGATGGATCTACATACCTACAGGTTGGAGTTGTTAGTTGGGGAAGCGGTTGTGCTGAACCAAACTATCCGGGAGTTTATGCCAGAGTTTCATACTTTATTGACTGGATATGTGAAAATACAAATGGAGATGTCTGTCCAAACGAAAGCCCTTTTTGTAATGATGATGCCATTTATGGTTGTACAGATTCGTCTGCAACAAATTATGATTTAAATGCCACTATTAATGATGGCTCTTGTAATTATACATGTGACAATAGTATTCAACTAAGTCTACAACTTGATTGCTATGGAGAGGAAATAAGCTGGGAAATAGTAAATGAAAATGGTGTCACTGTTGCAGAAGTCAATACAGGAACTTATCCTGGCGGAAGTACAAGTAATACAATGGAAGAAGGTGGGAGTCTTCAAGAACAAGAAATTTGCCTGAGTGCAGGTTGCTACACTTTCACAATTACTGATAGTTATGGCGATGGCTTAGCTGGATCTCAGTGGTCATGTACTGTTGATGGAACACCTTTTTCAATTACAAATCAGGAAGGTGATTTATTATTTGAAGAAACAAATGCAGCATTTGGTGATTGTGAAGAACTTGGAGATGAGTCATTATATAATGACACACCATGTTCTGAGTCCTACACTTTCTGTGTCAGTGTTGGGGAACCAATTTATGGGTGCACTGATTCCAATGCAAGTAACTTTAACCCCGAAGCTAATATTAATGATGAATCATGCGAATTCCCAGGCTGTACTAATCCCGATTACTTTGAATATGACCCTAATGCCAATGTTGATGATGGAACTTGTCAAACTCTTATAATAAATGGATGTACTGACCCTAATGCAGATAACTTTAATCCTGAAGCTAATATTGATGATAGTTCATGTGAATATGCATACACCTGGTATCCATGCAGTGATCAAAATTTCCTAGAAGATTTTGAGGCCTATAACTTAGGAAATATTGATAATCAATCATCGATGTGGTTTGGTTGGGACAATATGAATTCAGGTGCAGAAGTAATTAACAATGGATTCATTAGTGACCAATCGATTTTAATTGAACAAGATGATGATTTAGTATATGAATTTGGAGATATTCAGAATGGAAATGGAGATATTATATTTTATTGCTATATCCCTTCTGATAATAATAGTGGTGGATATTTTAATATATTACATGACTATAATGCGGAGAATTCTAATTGGGCATACGAAGTGTTTTTTGCATCTAATGAATCTGGTTCACCATCATATCTTTCTGCAGAAGAATCCAATATTGAATTTGTAGCTGTATACGACAAATGGATAAAAGTTCATCAAGAAATTGATATTGATAATGATGCGATTAACTTCTACTACAATGACAACTTAATCCACTCGTGGAATTGGAGCTATGGTTCTGCTGAAAATTCAAGCGTGTTAGGAGCGCTTAATTTGTATGGAGCATGCACAGGAACAAATTGTACAGGCTACACATGGTTTGATAATATAGAGGTTTGCGGTTTTGATGAAAACTTCAACATTCAAACTAATAATTTAATCAAACATGATATATACCCTAATCCAAATAATGGTCAATTTGAAATAAAAATAAATAATCATACCCATGATTTAGATGTTGTTATTTATAATATTTTAGGAGAAAAGGTATACTCTAAAGAAATTAAATACTCACTAACTCATAATCATTTTGTAATTGATCTATCGAATCAACCCAGGGGATCATATATAGTAGATTTTAGTGGTCAAGACTATAGCAGTCAAGAATTAATTCTATTGAAGTAAATATACTGTTAGTATTGAGGTGACTAGTGCATTCTATCACCTCTTAATTTTATTTTCTTAAAGATCTCTCTTTCAAAGCATAGATAGTCACTCCATCTTGATTCAACATATGATTTATCTTTATATAGCTTAGCCAAATCCATAAATAATCTATAGTGACTAGCTTCTGAAACCATAAAACTATGATAAAATTTACGTAAATATAAATCATTCAGTTCTAATGAAAGAAGTCTAAACCGCTCACAACTTCTAGCTTCAATTAGTGCGTTAGTTAGAAGTTTTTCAACAAGTACATCCTCTCTGCTGCCTTTTTTATTTTGAAAATTAAGTAATTCATTTACGTACTCGTCTTTTCTTGGATAACCCAAAACAAAACCCCTTTTATAAATTTCATTTAAAACCATTTTAAAATGACCCCATTCTTCTGCTACAATTGGTGTTAAACTTTGAACTATCGGCTTTAGATCTGGATATACTATAATAAGAGAAATGCAAGAGGAAGCAGCTTTTTGTTCACAATAAGCATGATCGGTAAGTATTTCATTCAATTGTCTTTCAGCTAGGTTGACCCACCTTGGATCAGTGGGGAGTTTTAATTTTAACATAATCTTATTTAGAATAAATTTTTAGTCTTAGTTATTCCTAATTTAGGAATTTTAGTTTTTTTTTAAAAAAAAACAAAATACTAAAGTGACAAAAAGTATATAAGTGTGGGGAAAAATAATGATATACAAAACCAAGAAAAAAATATAGAACTTTTATTTTGACTATGCCAATATGCT
>MDTG01156573.1_pt1 | contig 18264 bp, 15 predicted proteins | sample 811421 | NCBI WGS metagenome assembly MDTG01 (sample SAMN05326645, study PRJNA326480) | marine metagenome | isolation source: seawater | place: Pacific Ocean: South East | collected 2011 | reverse complement strand
GTGGATCGATCTTCACCCCCATTCTGGAGCCTTCCGGTCGGGGCGCCACGGGCGACAATACCTCACTCAGGGAAGCTCACACCCCTTTTTTGGGGTGTCCAGCCCGTCCGCCTGCCCCGGAAGGCCTCGGCAGCCATCCTGGTGAGACCGGCTGCGGGAGCCCGGTGCGGGCCCTCGGACTTGAAAGCCACGTGGGATCCGGCATAATGATCCGTCCCTCCCGGGCCGAGTCCCGGGTCCCCAGCGACGACCACCCGAGGAAACGCTTCGTGCCAAACATCGAGTCAGCCAAGAAACGAATGCGCCAGGACAAGAAGCGCAACGCCCGGAACCGGTGGCGGAAGCAGCGCATCCGGCTCCAGGTCAGGGCCTTCAGTGAGGCCGTTCGCACCAAGGACCTCAAGGCCGCCGAGGAGGAGTACCGCAAGGTCTGCTCGATCCTCGACAAGGTCTCCGGCACGAGCACCATGCACAAGAACACCGCGGCTCGCAGGAAGAGCCGGCTCGCGGCCCACCTCAGGGCCCTTCGAGCGGCCTGACCGGGCCCGATCCTCATTCCCCCACCGCCGAGGCGACGCCCACCGCCTCGGCGGTGTTCTTTATGATGGTCAGGTCACGAGGCCACCAAACCACGGCGCAACGATGGAACAGGACAAACCCGACGAATCCTACTGGGTGGTGGCCCGCCGCCCCCTGGAGGTCCTGGTCTTCCTGCTCCCGTTCCTGGTCTTCTACGAGTTCTGCCTGATCTTCATCCTGAGGCGCGACGGGGGGGGGACCGTCACCAACTGGGCCCACGAGGCCCTGAACCGATACCTCAACTTCGCCATCCCCGACGTGATCGGGCTCAGCTTCCCCGCCATCGCCATCGTGGTGGTCCTGCTGGTCTGGCATGTCCTCACCAGGGCGCATTGGCGCCTCCGACCCGACGCCCTGGGGTTCATGTTTCTCGAGGCGATCGCCTGGACGGTGCCGCTCGTGGTCTTCAGCCGGGTGGTCCACGAGGTCATCCCGCTGTTCGGGGGACAGGATCCGGTCATCGGCGAGCTGGGTCCCATGGGCAAGCTGGCGATCTCGATCGGGGCGGGGTTGTACGAGGAACTGGTCTTCAGGATGCTCCTGATCTTCCTGATCCACACCCTGCTGGTCGACGCCTGCAGGCTGCCCGGGATCCTCGGGTCGGTCGTGGCGGTGGTGGTTTCCGCGATCCTGTTCACCATCTACCACCCGCTCGAGGGTGTCGACGGCTCGCTCTCGCTCGCACGACTGGCGTTCTTCATGGTCGCGGGGCTGTTCTTCGGCGCCCTCTTCATCCTGAGGGGCTTCGGAATCGTGGTCGCCACCCACGCCTTCTACGACATCTTCACCTTCTTCGCCTCCGACTGAGGGCCCCGCTCCCGGTACACTTCCAACACGGAGTACGCCATGCCAAGCATCCAAGACATCCGACTGCTCGGGCTCGACTGCGACGGGGTCCTGACCGACGGGACGATCCTGCTGGACGACGACGGCGTCGAATCCAAGCGCTTCCACGTGCATGACGGGCTCGCGATCAAGGCGTGGCTGGCCTCGGGGCGATCCCTGGCCGTCATCACCGCCAGGCACTCGCCGTCCCTCGAACGCCGGATGGCGGAGCTGGGCGTGACCATCCTCCTCCAGGGCGTCTCGGACAAGAGGCAGGTGTTCCTGGAGCTGCTCAAGGGCGAGGAGCTCGAGCCCGCTTCGTCGGCCTTCATGGGGGACGACCTCGGGGATCTCCCCGTCCTGTCGGCGTGCGGCCTTCCGATGGCGCCCGCCAACGCCTGCCCCGAGGTGCGCGAGGCCGCGGCCTGGGTCGGCGAGCGTGACGGTGGTGCCGGGGCGGTCCGCGAGGCGATCGAGATGCTGATGCGGACCACCGGGGAATGGACTCGGTTCGCCCCGGGCGATCCCGGGGCCTCGGAGGCGAACTGAACCATGTCCACCCCGCCCAACATCCGCGGGGAGCGGCGCGGCCTGACCTCGGTGGGTTGGGCGATGTCGGCAGGGATCCTGCTCGCGGCGCTGTTCCTGATCGGGGCCTGGCTGATCGAGCCGGAGCCGGTGAACCAGCGGACCCGCCACCACGACATCGACATCACGGAACTGGTGGTGCCGGAATCGCTGAGCGAGGATGAGCTGAGCGACAGCTCGCTCCGGCCGGACGGTTCGAACGTGCTCCTCGAGGAGGGAGCATGGGTCCAGGTCGCGGGCCCCGACGGATCGCTCGCCCAGCAGTACAGTGCCCAGCGCATCGACCCGCTCCCCGATGGTTGGATGGAGATGCAGCGACCTCGGTCGATGATGTACCTCGACTCCGGACGGGTCATGACCCTCCGAGGCGAGCACGGGCTGCTCAACGTGCCCAACCAGGCCATCGAGTCGGGGACGCTCGACGGCGACGTCGTGATCCGGCTCTTCGAGCCCGGGACCGACGGCGAGATCGACATCACCAGCGACGAGCCCGAGCTCATCATCCGCACCGAGGAAGCGAGCTTCGACAGCTCGCTCGGCGAGATACGGTGCGATGAGTCGATCCGAGTCGACTCCCGCGAGGCGAGTTTCTCCGGGGTCGGCCTGACCGTGCTCCTGGGGCGTGACGGCGAGACCATCGAGCGACTGATGGTGGAGCGAAGCACCGCGCCCATCCGGATCCTCCGGTCCACCGGCCGCGATCCACGACCCGGCCCCGACAACGGCCCCGGCCCCGACAACGGCCCCGGCCCCGCACGGGACACGTCGCCCCTCGCCGGGTCCGGCACCGACGCACCGGGCATGGAACCCCCTCGCTTCTACCAGCTCACCCTGGAAGACAACGTCGAGGTCCGCCGGTTCGAGAACGTGACCTCCGAGGAACCCACCGCGATCCTGCGGGGCGAGTCGCTTCTCAGCATCTTCAGTCTCGATGGCGAGGGGTTGTCGAACTTCGAGAACCGGCCCGCGGCGAGAACCGACCGGGCGACCTCCGGGGACCCGACCCTCGGGACCCTGGACCTGCTGGGGAGCTCCCTGATCGGAGCCCAGGACCCGACCGGGGTCGACGGGCCACGGGAGGAACTGATCGAGATCACCTACGAGGGTCGGCTTGAACTGGTCCCCCTCGACCCCGATCGGCGACCGGGGGACGTGGACGACCTGGTCCTGGTGCTCGAATCCGGTCCGAACCCGGTGGAGGTGATCGACGTCGGCAACGAGGCCGTGGCCACCTGCGAACGACTGAGCTACCGCACCGATACCGGCCTCATCGAGCTCCTTGGCGAGCCGGGCAAACCACTCGAGGTGTCGAGCCCCCAGATGAACCTCGACGGCCAGAGCTTCTGGCTGGATCGGGACGCCGGCCGGGGCATGATCCAGGGTGCGGGCGGGCTGGTCTTCACCGACCGCGGGGACGGGTCGGAACAACTCGAGGTCGACTGGTCGGGGGACGTCGAGCTGCGGTTCCGTCCCGGGACCGACGAGCTCGAATCCGCGACCTTCCAGCGAGACGTGCACGTCTCCAACCCGGGTTTCGACCTCCGTGCGGACGAACTGCAGGTCTTTCTCGGGTCGGGGGCCGATGGGCGACCCCGGCTCGATCGCATCGTCGCCGCCGGCGATGCCGAGGACAGGGTCCGCGCGGTCCGGGTGGGCGAGCCCGGCATGCTGCTCGCGGACGCCGTCGACCTGACCCTGGCCCCCGGACCCGACGGCGATCCGGGTCCCCGGCGACTCCTCGCTCGCGGGCGGGTGGACGCGAGCGATGCCCAGCAGACCATATGGACCGAAGCGCTCGACGTCAGCTTCATGCCCGACCGATCCGACCAGGGCTTCAAGCTCGACCGGGTGATCGCGGAGGACGGGGTGCAGATCCTGCTCGAGAACGGCGCCCGGGCCTGGGCGGACCGGCTCGACGGCGACGGCGTCAATCGGCGCGTGACACTCTCCGCATCGGGGGGCGACCTCGTCCTGCTGAGGGGGAACGTACTCGCCGACCAGCTCCACTCGGTGACCTTCGACGACCGGTCCCAGGCCGCCCGGACCGAGGGGCCGGGCCGGTTCCGCTTCTTCGACGAACCGTTCCAGCTGCCCGCCGGCGGCCCGACCGGCGTTCCCGACCGGTTCCAGTCCCCGCCCTCGCTCGAGGCCACGTGGGCGCGGCTGATGGTCTTCGACGACCTGGCCAACCGGGGCGGGGGGCGTCTGGATCTGAAGGGGGACGTGATGGTCAGGAACGTGACCGGTCCCCTCGAGGAGAACGACCTCGATGCGGGCTTCCTGAGGCTGGACTTCACCCGCCTCGAGCGCGCCCCGGTGATCGACGCCTCCGGATCGGTCTCCGGCCCGGACGTGCGAGCCGCCTTCTCGAATTCACGGGCCCTCTCCCAGCTGACCGCCCGGGACAACGCCCGCATGGAGAGTCGAACGTGGAACGAGCCCGATCGCCCGGGGGATCCCGACCTCTTCCGCATCCAGGGCGAGGACATCGTCTACGCCGCCACCACCGGTGACGCACTCATCCGGGGGCCGGGAACGCTCCTGGTCAACCGGAACCCCGGCTCGGAAGCGACTCCGGGCGGCGGGGTGGGTTCCGGGTTCGGGCTCGGCGGGGACGGCACCAGCCGGTTCAGCTGGACCCGGGGCATGACCATGATCCGGCAGGTCTCGGACCGATTCGACATCACGATGAACGGCGACGTCGAGGTCCTCCACGCCGGCCTGCTCCCCGAGGACACCATGTCCATGCGCGCCGACACACTCGAGATCCTCGTGGACCGACCGATCACCGATCCTGCATCGGTCCCGGAGGGATCCACGGGTCCCGACGACCTCGACCTTGGGGGGCAGGTCGACATCCTGAGGATCACCGCCCGGTCCCAGGTCTTCGTGCGGACCACCGGGCAGGACGTCGAGACCGACGTCTTCGACTACGACGTCTCGAACGGCATCGCACGCCTGGCGGGTCGTGGCGGACGACCGGTCACCCTGCTCTCGAGGCAGTCGCCCACCCCGGTCAGGGCGGACCGCATGACCTGGGACATGAAGACCGGCCGCATCCAGATCACCGGCGCGCAGGGCGCTGCGGGCCGCTAGCGCCGGCGCCGCCCGGACCCCCGGGTCAGAGGCTGCCGCGTATCGCCCAGAGATCGGGGAACAGCGGGTTGAACAGGGTCCGCCTGAGGTAGTCCACGCCCGGAGAGCCTCCGGTACCGGGGCGCATTCCGATGGTGCGCTGCACCATCATCACGTGCCGGTACCGCCACTCCTGGATGCCCTCGTCGAGGTCCACCAGCTTCTCGCACAGCGCCCGCTCGTGCGGGTGTTCCTTGTAGAGCCGGATCAGCTCGGGGTGGAATTCCGGGCATTCGGTGGTGGGGAGGGTGTGGTCGCAGTGGACCACGGACTCGGGGACCTCGAATCCCCTCGAGCCGAACCAGACGCACAGGGCGTGCCAGATCGAGGGCTGCTCGTACCGCTTCCTCAGGGCCAGTCGTTCAGGGGAGCCCTCCGGATAGTTCTCGATGGGGCCCGGTCGCTTGTACCCGAGCAGGAACTCGAATTCCCTGAACTGGGCCGACTGGAAACCGCTGGCGCTCTGCAGGAAGTCCCGGAACGAGAGGAAGGAGATCGGGGTCATGGTCTCGAGCACGTCTATCTGCGCGACCATGGTCTTGAGGATGGTGAGCATCCTGGAGACGGTCGCGAACGCATCCTCGTCGCCATCGTGGTACAGCAGTTCCTTGAGTCGGTCGCCCTCGTGCAGCATCTGCTTGAACCACAGTTCATACACCTGGTGGATCACGATGAAGAGCATCTCGTCATGCTCCTCGGGCCGGGACTTCCTCTTCTGGAGCTCGAGGAGCTCGGGTACCTTGAGGTACGAGGAATAGGTGATCGCTTCGGTCTGGGTCATGCGCTGCTCCGGTGTGAGGTGCCGAACCTATCGGGCGGCACCGGACCCTGCAACCGGCTCCCCCTTCCGGGGACGACGGTCAACCGACCTCCGGGGGGGCGAAGCCGTCCCGGTAGTTCCTCCGGACGATCGTCGCGTCCGCCTCCTGGTGGTTGGTGATCGACGACCTCGACCGGTCCCAGGTCAGTTCCGTGTTGGGGAATCGGGAGGCCTTCTGCGCCAGCAGGGCCGGTTCGGTGATGCGCACCCCGTCGGGGAAGGGGGTGCGAAGCTCGGTCTTCACCCCGTGGATGTTGTCGATCCACGCATGCCAGTGGTTGAGCGGGGGGAACTCCGGCAGGCCCGGCATGTCCAGTCCGGGCGTCATCACGCCGTCCCTCCAGATCTCCAGGTCGCCGCCCGCGGTCAGGGCGAGCACCCCGCCCTCGCACACCACCACGGTCATGTTGGAGTCCTTCCAGTCGCCCGCCGGCAGTCCCAGGGCCGCCCGCGAGGGCGTCTGCCCGCAGTCGCTGTAGTGGATGGGGAAGGCGGGTCCGGCGAATCGTTCGGAGTCGACCGCATAGGTCACGGTGGATGCACATGGATAGGTGTGGAACCTGCCCGATGGTCGCGGGGCGTGGGTCTTGACCGAGACCGGTGACTGCAGTTCGTCGTAGCCGTAGAAGATGACGTCCAGCACGTGCACGCCCCAGTCGCCCAGTCCACCGGTCCCGTAGTCCCACCAGGATCGCCACTTCAGCGGGATCAGGTGTTCCCTGAACGGCTCCGACGCGCAGGGCCCCAGCCAGAGGTCGAAGTCGAGGTTCTCCGGGGCGGGCACGGGATCCGAGAGCGTGCCCGTGTGGTTGAAGTACTGGCCGGCGTTGGGAGAACCGGTCCATGCATAACCGGCGACGGCTCGTCCGAGGGCGCCCGAGCGGAGGATCTCGACCGCGGCCCTTCGACCAGGGTAGACCATTCGCTGGTTCCCGACCTGGGTCACCAGGCCGGGCCTGGCCTTCATCGCCCGGTCGATCATCTCGAGTTCCTCGAGCTGCTGGACGAGCGGCTTCTGTCCGTAGACGTGCTTGCCGTGGGCGAGGGCGGTGAGCATGATCGGGGCGTGGGTGTGGTCAGGGGTCGAGACGATCACCGCGTCGAAACGGTCCCGGTAGCGATCGAACGCCTCGCGATAGTCGGTGCACACGAAGGCATCCGGGTGGGTGAGCCGGGTGTCCTCGAGGTAGTTCCGGTCCACGTCGCAGAGGCCGGTGATCCTCGCCCCGGGGTGGCTGGCGACCTGGCTCCGGTCGGTACCGCCGATGCTCCCCACGACACCGACCGACAGCACGTTGACCTGCTCGTTCGGGCTGAACCTGCCGAACGCGCCCGCCCCGGCGGTCGCCAGCCCGATTCCAAGACCACCGGTCGCCTTGATGAAGTGACGCCTTGAAAGGTTGTCGTGCACGTCGGGCCTCCTGTCCGAGGGACGCAGCAGGCGACCGATCGCCCGGTGCGGCCGGTCCCATCATACTTCACGGACCGGAGAGGTACAGACCAACTCACACAATCAGGCGGCCTGGGTCGGCTCCTCGCTGCCGCCAACCGGGAGCACCGGATCCGGTTGGTCAGGACGGACCTTCGCGCGGCGTTCCTGATGCTCCGTCGACGGGACACGCATCTTCGAGGCGAGTCCCAGCCGCTGCATGGCGCAGATGATCAGCCAGCTCGAGTCGAACTGCCACCAGCGCAGGCCGTGCCGGGCCGAGGTCGGGAAGGCGTGGTGGTTGTTGTGCCAGCCCTCGCCCAGAGCGAGGAAACCGCAGACCACGTTGTTCCGGCTCTTGTCGGTGGTCTGGTAGGGGTGCGCGCCCCACAGGTGGCAGACCGAGTTGACGCTCCAGGTGACGTGGTGCTCGATCAGAACCCGTATCAGTCCGCCCCAGATGAACCCGGTGAGCGCCCCCATCCAGCTCATGGAGATCAGGCCCCCGAGGATGGTGGGGATCAGCATGCCCACCACCACGCAGAGGGTCGAGTTGCGGTCGATCCAGCGGAGCATGGGATCGGCTTTCAGGTCCTGGACGTACTTGCCGACCGGCGCGGTGCTGGACTGGAAGAGCCAGCCCATGTGCGCGTGCCAGAAACCCCGGAGGAAGCCGTGGTCGTCGTGCGCATGCGGGGAGTGGGGGTCCCCTTCCTGGTCGCTGTGCTTGTGGTGCTTGCGGTGGGTCGCCACCCACCAGAACATCGGTCCCTGCATCGCCATCGAACCGGAGAATCCAAGCATGAACACCACCCAGCGAGGGGCATTGAACGACTTGTGCGAGAAGTAGCGGTGGAACCCGATGGTGATCCCGTATCCGCAGATCAGGTACATCACGACCAGCAGCACCAGGTCCAGGGGACCGAAGAAGCTGTTCCAGGCCAGGACCATCGCCGCGACCAGTCCCACCATGGGAAGGATGATCCCGGCCAGGAGCATGGACTGGACGAAGGGGGGGCTGTCGCTCGAGATGTCGTCCGTGACGGTGTGCGTGGGGGTGGCTTGGCTCATCGTTTGATCGTTCCTTCCCTGTCGGTTGCCCTGATGATACCTCCTCCAGCAGGAGGGATCCGGAACTTGCCACACCTTCCCCGTCGCCCACCCGCCGACCGGGCCGGTTCCCATCCCCCTCCCCCTCCCCCTCCCCTCACCGGAGGGACGCATCGCCTCCGGACCCCCCGGGCCATCCCGTTCCCGGTCCGGGGTCGGGATGGGATAATCCCGTCGGTTCGGGCGCTTCCGGGGTGACCTCGAAGATCGGGCGAACCTCCGCTTGGATTGCGCGAACGGCCCCGCCGCCCCTCCCGTACTCAGATCAGAGGTTAAGGAGGTGCATCATGAGCATCAGCGAACGACAGTACATGAGGTCGAATGAGGATGATTTGCCCCGCAACCGGCCCGCTGCTCCCCGCACCAGGCCTGGTTCGGGGGGATCGGGCTCCGTGCCCGACTGCAGCTTCTCCCGTTCCGAGCAGGTCGGGCTGGTGCTGGCCGGGTTCGTGATCGTGGCCCTGTTGCTGGCCGCCATCCTCTAGCCCCCATCGGATTTCGATTCCATCAGGGGGTCGGTGGCTTCCGGGAGGAAGTTGCCGACCCCTTTTTCATTCCTTGCTCTCCGACTGCAGCACGACCATCCGCCGGTAGCTTCCGCTTCGCTCCATGAGCTCCTCGTGCCGTCCGGTCTCCACGATCCGTCCCCTGTCGAGCACCACGATGAGGTCCGCGTGGGCGATGGTGCTGAGCCGGTGCGCGATCACGAAGGAGGTCCGACCCTTCATCAGCGAGGCGAGGCCCTGCTGGATGAACTTCTCGTTCTCGGTGTCGAGGTTGCTGGTGGCCTCGTCGAGGATGAGCAGCTTGGGATCCGCGAGGATCGCACGGGCGATGGCCAGCCTCTGCCGCTGGCCACCGGACAGCTTGAACCCACGTTCCCCGATCAGGGTGTCCCAGCCCTCGGGCAGCTTCTCGACGAACTCGGTGACCGCCGCCAGTCCGGCCGCCTCCATGACCTGCTGGTTCGTCGCCCCCCGCCGGGCGTAGGCGATGTTCGACCTGATCGTCCCGTCGAAGAGGAACACGTCCTGCTCGACGATCCCCAGCAGGCGGCGATAGCTGTCCAGGGTGATCTTCCTGATGTCGCGGCCGTCCAGCAGGATGCTCCCGCGGTCGGGGTCGTAGAAGCGCGCGATGAGGTTGCAGCAGGTGGTCTTGCCGGCCCCGGACCGACCCACCAGCGCGACCACGGAACCGGCCGGCACCTCGATGTCGACCCCCTCGAGCGCGTCCTCGGAGGTGTTCGGGTAGCTGAAGCAGACCCCCTGGAGGCTGACCGCGCCGCGGACCCCGGCGGGGTCGACCGCCACCGCATCCGGCGCGTCGGGGAACTCCGTCGACTCCTCCAGCACGTCGAGCACCCGGTCGAGTCCCGCGAGGTTCGTCTGGAACATCGTCGCGCTGTTGGCCAGCACCTCGATCGGTCCGAACAGCATCGCGAGGTACGCGAGGAACATCACCAGGTCCCCGGTGGTGATGGTCCCCTCCAGGACCTGCAGCCCGCCGAACCAGAGGAGGGCCGCGGAGGCGACGGGGATCAGCAGGCTCCAGCCCAGCTCGACCCCTCGGGCCCACCACCACACGAAGAGCTCCTTGCGGATCATGAGGTGGTTGCCCGTCGCGTACCGCGAGGATTCCGATCGGGTCCGTGCGAAGCCCCGGACCACCCTCATGCCACCGAACGATTCCGTGGCGTGGGAGTCGATGACCTGCCGCTGGAATCGGATGTCCCGGTACATCGGGCGGATCCGGCCGATCCAGGTCCGGTGCGTGTACCAGATGAGCGGGAACAGCGCGACCGCGCCCACCAGCAGCCGCCAGTCCACCCAGGCCAGGATGGCCAGCGAACCCAGCAGCTGGATCACCGCCCGCCACGGGTTGTAGATCATCGCGAAGACCAGGTCGCCGACCCCGCCGGCGTCCTCCCGGATGAGGCTGGTCGCCCCGCCCGAGGTGAGCTCCTGGACCCGGTGCAGCGGGAGTCTCGAGGCGTGGTCGAACACCCGCCTGCGCAGGCCGGACTGAAGCCGCTTCACGGTCTTGGTGGCCCGCCAACGCCCGACCAGCCCGAGCAGCGTGGCGGCCAGCGAGACCAGCACCACCACCGTGACCAGCAGCCGCAGCTGGTCACGGGGCGTCTTGGGGATCGAGTTCCCGCCCGGGATGACCTCGAGCAGGGATTCCGGAAGGGGTTCGCCCTGGAACACCTGGTCCACGGCGAACTTGGTGGCGGCGGGGGGGACCAGGGCGAGGAGGGTGGCCACCGTGAGCGTCGAGAGGGCCACCAGCATGGCCCCGCGGTAGGGTCGGAGCAGGGACAGAAAGACGCTGAACAGGGTGCCGAACGAGCGGTGGCGACTCGTGCTGCGTTCCTGCGAGTGCCAGGAGACCACCTTCAGGTCCCGATGGCGATCCCGCTTCTCCCGCAGTTCGGTCCGGTATCCCTCGAAACGGGTCCGCGATGATCCGTTGCGTGCCATCAGCGGATTCCGCCCGACCGGGTCCGGGAGGCCCTGCGCAGTTCGGGGTTCCCCAGTTGGCCGCAGGCCGCCATCACGTCGCGCCCCTTGGTGCCCCGGCGCTTCACGAACTGGCCGTGTTCCATCGCGCGATCGACGAAGCGCTGCACGTCCGCCTCGTCGGGAGCGCTCCACGGCGAGTCCCGGCGCGGGTTGTAGGGGATGACGTTCAGCGAGCACCTCAGGGGCTCCAGCCATTCGCAGAGCCGGTCGCACTGCCGGTCGGAGTCGTTGACCCCGGGGATCAGCACGTACTCGACGAGCAGGGCCGCACCCCCGTGCAGGGGGAATTCGAGCAGGGCCTCCCTCAGGGCGGTCATGTCCATGCCGCGATTGATCGGCATCAGTCGGTTGCGGACCTCGTCGTCGGGTGCATTCACCGAGATCGCGAGGTTGAGCCGGTGGAATCCCGCGGTCCTGACGAACTCGCCGAGCCGGCGGATCCCGTCGATCCGGCCCACGGTGGAGATGGTCACGTTCCCGCTCGCAATCGACGGTCCGTTGTGGTCGGTCAGGACCCGTATCGCCTGGAGCACCTGGTCCAGGTTGTCCATGGGTTCGCCCATTCCCATGAACACGATGTTCTTGACCTCGTGCCCGAGCAGGTGTCGGGCCGCGAGCCACTGCGCGACGATCTGCCCCGCGCTGAGGTTCCGGATCAGCCCCATCTGCGCCGTCTCGCAGAATCCGCATCCCATCGCGCACCCGATCTGGCTGGACACGCAGAGGGTCCTGCTGAAGCCGCCCTCCCGGCGCTTCATCGGTATGAGCACCGACTCGGTCTCCTCGCCCCCGTCCATGGCGAGCGTGAACTTGATGGTCCGCTCCTCGGTCTGGGTCCGGGTGAGCGGCATCTCCTCGACCTCGAACCAGTCGCCGGTCCGTTCCCCCCGTCGGTACAGGGCGCGATAGGCATCCAGCGCCTTCGGCCTCGAGATCCCGGACCCCGCGGCCTCGTCGATGAACTCACCGCTGGTGAGCTCGAGGATCCTGACCGCCTCGGGGTCCCTGACTCGACTGCGGGGCCTGACCGGACTCATCGGGGCTGCTCCTCGAGGGCGGGTTCCGGATCCGCGTCCGCCTGCAGCCCGACCGCCCGGCGTCCCCCGCCGTAGATCAGCCCGAGGTTGCGGACGTAGATGACCCATCCCAGGCCCTGCCCGAGCACCCCGACGATGTCCCTGCGCCAGATGAAGTAGGCGAGCAGCATCGTGGCCCCCGCCAGCGACATCCACCAGAAGGCCACCGGGATGGTCGAGCGCTTGAGTCGTTCGCTCGCCAACCACTGCACCAGCATCCGACCGGTGAACAGGGCCTGCCCGAGCAGGCCCAGCGAGACCCACAGGATCCCGACCGGGCCGGTGATGTTGAAGAGCCGGTTGATGAAGCTTCGTCCCTGCTCCCGCTGGAAGTGACGCTTCGCGAAGGCGAGGGGCGTGAGGGATTCGACGCTTCCGTCGGGGTTGGTCATGACGTACAGCAGTCCACCGTCGGCGGTCTGCACCAGCTCGACATCCTGCTCCCAGCCCTCGATGGTGATCGGGACCGTGGGGGGGGGATCGGCGCACCAGCCGCCGAGCACGGCGAGCAGGACGATGAGGGCAAGGCGGGGATGTATCCGGAAGCGGTCTGCCATCTGGGAGCTTTCTCTGAGGTCTGACAGGGTATCACGCTCTTCGCCGCCCTCGCGGAGCTAGAATGGACACGTCCAATATTCTCCCCCTCCGGATCGGGGGACGAATCAAGTCATCCCCGAACGGATCCCGCACGATGCACATGCACAACCCCAAGCGAGACCTTGACTCGGCCTCGATCAAGGTCGAACTCTTCCTCGAGGATCCCGAGGGGCTCACCGGCACCGACCAGTGCGAGTGGGACCTGCTGGCGGTCGAGGGGGAGTCCATCCTGGAGCTGGCGGTGCGAAGCGGGATCCAGATCGAGCATTCGTGCGGGGGGGTCTGTGCCTGCTCGACCTGCCACGTCTACGTCGAGGACGGCGACGAATTCGTGTCCGAGGCGGACGAGGACGAGGAGGACCGCGTCGAGGAGGCCCCGGGGCTGCAGATCAACTCGAGACTCTCCTGCCAGTGCGTGCTGCACGGCGACGGACCGGTGAAGGTCCGGGTCCCCTCGTGGAACCGGAACGCGGTCAAGGAAGTCCCGCACTGATTGGACCCGAGCATGCAACCCCACGGCGATGAATACCACTGGCTCGACGTCGAGCGGATCGCCGAGGAGCTCTCCGACCGCCACCCCGACCGTGATCCGGTCACGATCTCCTTCCCGGAGCTCAAGTCGATGGTCGAGCGCCTTCCCGGCTTCCTCGCGCAGGAAGGCCATCCCTGCAACGAGCGCATCCTGGAGGCGGTCCAGCAGGCCTGGATGGAGGAGCGGGAGGGATGACGACCTACGCGGCGTGCTGCCAGACCGCCTTTCCCTGCCCGACCCACCGCGACCAGATCGGATCGCGTGTCGACCGGATGCTCGAGATGGCGGCGGGTGCGATCGACGGCTACGAGCCGTTCCACGACGTCCGCCTGATCGTGTTCCCGGAATTCGCCCACGCCGCCCCGATCCATCCGACCATCGAGGCGCTGGAGCGGGACCTCGCGGTCCCCATGCCCAACGAGCACCTGGATCGCTACGCCGACTTCTGCGCGGACCGCGGGGTCTGGATCCAGACCGGCAGCTTCCTCGAGCTGGACCCCGCCCATCCCGGTCGCCTGTTCAACTCGACCGCACTGGTCGGTCCCGAAGGGGTGCTCTCCATCTACCGCAAGGTCAATCCCTGGCTGCCGTTCGAACTCCACGCCAGCCCGCACGACGTCCCCGACTACGCGCCCGACCCCTTCCCGGTGGTCGATACCGAGATCGGTCGCATCGGGTGCGCCATCTGCTACGACTGGCTGTTCCCGGAGACCATCCGCCAGCTCGCCTTCAACGGCGCGGAGATCCTGATCAGGATCAGCGCCTACATGGACCCCTGGGGCGCGACCACCCCGATGGACTGGTGGACGGTGATCAACCGGGCCCGGGCGATCGAGAACACCGCCCTGGTGGTCGCCTGCAACCAGGGCGCGACCCTCGAGCAGTACGCGCCCTTCTCCTGGCCGGGCTCGAGCATGGTCGTGGACTGGGACGGTCGCGTGCTCAACGCCGCCAGCCCCGGGCCCGGCGAACGCATCGTGGTCGCACCCATCGACGTGCCCGCCCTGAAATCCGAACGTGCGCGGCGTCGCGGCCACGACATGCGAGCGCATCTCCGGAGCGAGGTCCACACCTACCTCCAGCGACCGTACCTCGCGCCCGCGAATCATGCGGATGGTCACTCGATGGAGGAGATCGAGCGACGGACCCGCGACGCCAAGCGGGACCTGGAAGGCGGACGGCCATGAACCCCGCCAGGCTGCGCCCGCCCGTGTGCCTGTCCCTGTTCCTGTCCCTGATGACCTGGCTGCTGGTCCCGGGGTGCGGGCGCACCGAGGTCGGCACGCCGACCGAGGACCTCTTCGGCACCCTGATGAACGAGGGCGTGGGTCTGATGGGGCGCTTCGAGTTCGAGGATGCCGAGGAACGGTTCGGTCGGGCCCGGAACATCGTTCCGGACCGGGACGGCGCCTACGCGGCCTCGTTGAACCATGCCATCTCGATCCTCAACCAGACCAAGCCCGACTCCCAGGTGGTCGCCCACTGGCGACTGGGCGAGATCCTCTCGATCAACCCCGGCGACCTCCGGGCCAGCTACTGTTCCGCGATCGCCCTGCTCTACCTCGGACGACCCGAGTCGGCGATTCCCCATCTGGAGGTCGTCCACGAGAAGGCCCCCGACGACGCCTACGGGAACTACTTCCGGGGACAGGCCCTGGAACAGACCGGTGCCCTCGCCAAGGCCCGGGACGCCTACCTCTCGGTGACCCGCCTGGATCCGTTCCTTCGCAGCGCCTGGCTCGGGTTGCAGAGGACCGAGTCGAGGCTCGGCCGGCCGGCCGAGGCGGCCGATGCGCTGGAGACCTTCGAGCGTCTGGGACGAAACCCGAGGGCGCGGCTCGCCGAGTTTCGATACAGCCGGATGGGACCGCTGGCCATGGTGGTCCTCGACTCCGCACCCGGGCCTCCCGTTTCCAGCTTCGCCCTCGCGGAATCCTTCGGGCCCTCACGGTCGGTGTTCGAGGCGGATGTCCCATCCGAGGCGAGCCTGCAGGTCGTGGACCTGCGTCCCGGCGATCCGCCCTCGATCGTGATCGGGGGTGGCGGTCCGGAACGACGGAACCTGGTGCTGGTTCCCGGGAACCAAGCCGAGGACTGGACGGTGGTCGAGGGTCATCCGCTTTCCCGCGCCGCGGGGGTCAACTGCATGCTCTTCGGGGACCTCGACTCCAACGGTACCGTCGACGCGGTCTTCTGCCGGAACGGACCCAACCTGGTCCGGCTCCAGTCCGAGGCCGGTGACTGGTCGGAGCCCCGTCCCCTCCCGGGTCCTTCCGGCGACACCCTCGCCGGCATCATCGCCGATCTCGATCACGACGGGGACCTCGACGTGTTCTGCGCGAACCGCGACGCGCCGGACGCCCTCCTGAACAACAACGGCGACGGGACGTATCGCGACATCGCCCCGGAGGCGGGAGTGGCCGGTCCGGGTGGTGGGTCCAGGCGCGTCCTGGTGGCCGACCTCGACCTCGATCGAGACGCGGACCTGGTGGTCCTCCGTTCCAGTCCGCCCCATTCGGTGTTTCTCAACGACCGGTTGTGGCGCTATTCGACCTCGCCCGCCTTCCGTGAATTCGAACGGACCCCGATTCGGGCGGTGACCGCTTCCTACGGGACCGCGACCGGCCTCGCCCAGCTGCGTGCCCTCGACGAGTCGGGCACGGTCAGCACCTGGAGCGCGGGCGCGACCCCGGGTTCGCCGTGGACCGCGTCGAACCCGCTGCAGCTGGACGGACACGACGGGGACGGCGAACTCGACCTCATCGATCTCACCGGCGACGGACTGCGGGAGCTCGTGGTCGCGAGCGGCGAGCGCCTCGAGCTGCTCGATGGGGACAATCGCAGGCTGGCGCTCCTGGAGGTCGGCGACGCGATCGGCTGCATGTCCCGCATCCTCCTCGAACCATCGCGGGGATCGGGGATCCTCACCCTCGACCACGGCGGCCGACTCACCCTCCATCCCGCCAGCGATCGCCGAGGGGCCTACGCCACCATGAGTTTCACCGGGCGCGACGACCCCGCCCAGCAGATGCGGTCGAACACCAGCGGCATCGGGGTCAGGTGGTCGGCCCGGCTGGGGTCCTCCTGGCAGGCAGGGGCGACGTGGAACTCGGGCACCTCCCCGGGCCAGGGCGTCCAGCCGTGGCCGGTGGGCATGGGATCCGCGGACTCGATCGACTTCCTCGAAATCAACTGGCCGGACGGGGTCTTCCAGACGGAACTCGCACTCGCTCGCGGCAGCCACGTGATCAACGAGATCCAGCGTCAGATCTCGTCCTGTCCCCTGGTGTTCCTGCGACCCCCGGATCAGGCGGACTTCGAGTTCCAGACCGACGTGCTCGGGGTGGGGGGGATCGGGTACCTGCTCGCCCCGGGGGTCACCGCACCACCCCGGCCTCGCGAGTCGCTCCTGCTTCCGAGGATGCCGGCCGAGCTTCGTCTCGCGGAGCCGATGGAGGAGGCCTGCTACCTCGACCACCTCGAGGTCGTGGCCTTCGACGTCCCCGAGGACTGCGAGCTGGTGCTCGACGAGCGGCTCGCCACCGGTTCGCCCGAGGCGAGTTCGAGGCCGATGCTCGTCGAACGGATCGTCGAGGTCCAGCGGGCCACCAACGACCGGGGGTCCGACGTCACCCACGCCCTGAGGTCGCACGACCTCGAGGCCGCGGACCCCGGCGCGGTCGACCCCCGGTTCATCGGCCGGCTCGCGCGGGAGCACGTCCTCGAGCTGCAGTTCGAGGAGTCCCTCGAGGGATGCGACCTCCTGCTCGCGGAGGGATGGGTCGAATACCCCTACTCCCAGACCTCCTTCGCCGCCTGGCAGGCGGGCGCGCGATACGTCCCGCCCACCCTCGAGGCCCTGGCCGCGGACGGGACCTGGCGGGTGCTCGCCCGGGAGTTCGGCTACCCGGCGGGCATGCCTCGCGCCATGGCGCTGCCGTTGCCCCCGCTGCCCGACGGGTGTCGTCGGCTGCGCATCCGCAGCAACCTGGAGATCTACTGGGATCGGATCAGGCTCGGCGTGCGCCGCCCCGGGGAGCCCGAGGCCTCGGTGCTTCCCATGGCGTCCGCCGAGCTGGCGTGGTGCGGCTTCCCGCGTCGCAGCACGGGACCCCAGCGCCAACCATTCTACGACTACCAGCGCCGCGACCAGTACGGGGACATGCGGCACCAGCCCGGCTTCTACACCAGCTTCGGCGAGTGCACCCCGCTGGTCGCCTCGATCGACGACGCCTGCGCGATCCTCGGCCCGGGCGAGGAGCTTCGGGTCCGCTTCACGGACGCGGTGCCCGCCCCGCCGGCCCCGGGGACCCGACGTCACTGGGTGCTCCGGCTCGCGGGCTGGTGCAAGGACATGGACCTGTTCACCGTCGACGGGGAGCGACTCGAGCCCCTCCCGGCTCGATCGGGCGGGCGACCGGGACTCGAGGCACGGAGGCTCATGGAGCGGTTCAATCGTCGTTTCGCCTCAGGTCGCTGACCTCCGGGGTGGGTCGTGCTCCTAGAATGGCCTCGATGGATCCGTCCGCCACAACCCGCCCCCATCGCGCCCTGACCCCACGGCTCAGGCGCCTCCTGCGGCTCCTGCTCGTGGGGTTCGGTCTGATGATGATCGATTCCCTCTACCTGCTCGGGGTGCGGTTGATGGACTGGATGCAGGCCGGGGGCTCCGACACCCTGCTGTCCGTCTGGGCGTTCCTGCTCCACGTGGTGCTCGGTCTCGCGCTGGTGATCCCGGTCCTGGTCTACGGCATCGGGCACATGCGCCGGGCCCGAAGCTCCCCGAACCGAAACGCCCGTCGCGTGGGGTACGTGCTGTTCCTGGCCGCCCTGGTACTGCTGGTCAGCGGCCTGCTGCTGCTCCGGGTCGACGGCGGCCCGCAGGTCGCCGCCTCGGTCGAGCGCCGGGACGTGATCTGGTGGATCCACCTGCTGGTCCCGCTGGTCGTGATCTGGCTGTTCATCGCCCACCGCATGGTGGGGCCGAGGCTCGACTGGTCGCGGGGCCTCCGCTGGAGCGGGGGAACCGTGCTTGCCCTGCTCGGGCT